>RRZT012660729.1_pt1 | contig 236188 bp, 203 predicted proteins | sample 2165551 | NCBI WGS metagenome assembly RRZT01 (sample SAMN10456910, study PRJNA506462) | wastewater metagenome | biome: wastewater; feature: sludge; material: wastewater sludge; isolation source: wastewater sludge with Escherichia coli K12::gfp cells carrying plasmid... | place: USA: Moscow... | reverse complement strand
GTGGGGATATCTCTTGCGCAAGAATCATTATCTGATTTATATTTCTCATCTGGTGTTCCTTTATATTTTTTGCGAAAATAATTGAACACCTTCTTTTATATTCTGTCAATTTCTTCTAAATTCTATGTTGGACAGCCCCTAATTTTGCTTTCTCAAAAAACTTAGATCGAGTAAATAAAAAATCAGAAACAATGAACTTAGAGTTTATCTATTCTTCTAAATATATAGAAAATATGAAAATTTCGGTTTTTAAAAGTAGATACCTGCCAACTCAAAAGGGCTCTTTTGCGATGAACTTAAAGTAGTAGTTAATTCAAAAGTGATATCGCCTTAGTATGCAATAAAACCACTCATCTAGATTTTTAAATTTTATAGCTATTATTTTTTTAAAGAAATAATATAAACTAAAATTGATTTTAATGGAATAAGTTAGAATCTAGCATACTATAGAGTATATATTAAATATTTTATTTCTTAAAATTAAAGAAATATACATGATGAATAAAATTCCATATGACATATTTGAAAGTACAGAGAAAGAGGTAGAGTATATTGATAATCAAATTTTTGAATTTAATAAAACTAGAGTCCCTTTTACACAAAAAGAAACTCCTATTTTAATAAATTATGTCATTAAAAATAAAGACGAAATTATAGCTGATATTAATACTTGTATGTATCATTGGAAAATTTTGTTTGTGTATGTTCTTTTTGTAAAGGAAAATCATAGGCATGAAAAATTAGGTTCTTTTTTATTGTAAAAGGTGGAGCGTGAAGCTCAAAATAAAGGTGCGATCCTGGTTCATTTAGATACCTTTGATTTTCAGGCAAAAGATTTTTATTTAAGACATGGCTATGAGGTGTTTGGTGTATTAGAAAATCCCCCCACAGGGTTTTATAAACAACACAAAAGATATTATTTAAAAAAGAATTTGTAATTAAAATAGAAAAGAAAAAGCAAGTTTGTTTATGAGGTGCTATGGTGATCTTTTGGAAATATTTAATGTTTAATGACAATTATGCAGAATGGATTAAATTAATTTTTACTTTAATTGATTAAAAGTCCTTTATTTTTATGAGAATGACACCTTATTTTGCATATGTCTCTTCAATAGCGTAAAAATTTTTCTTATGAAAATTTCTCCATTATTTGAATTTATTTATAAAAAAATAAAAATAAATATTTTATTTTAATTGAAAATAAAAATAAAAATAAATAAAATTTGTTTGGTAGTTTTTGCTACTCTTTATATAATTCTCCCATAAATTTTAGTTAATAACATTAATCACATAAAATTAGCCTTATATCATACTCTCATGGGAAGAATTATTTTGTACTTATCTTTTTTATAATGAACCGAATGTGCTTATTAAACAGGAGAAAACATATGTTTAATTGGATTTATCATAAAAAAACTTTTCTTTTTTTGACTTTAGTTTGTGTTGTAAACACAGCAATTGCATCTCAAGGGGATACCGAAACAGTTACTTTAGAAAAATATGATTCAAATATTTTTCTAATTGAAGAAACTCCAGGAATAACTAAAGCAAAAATTGCTCAAAACTTAAATGGAGATTTAACTTATGGGGGTGTGACAGGATACCTCGAGCAACTGATAGATTTTTATATCCCTTTACAAATTACAATAAATAAAAATTTTCAAACTTATGATAGTAGACCACGTTTTAATATCGATGCAGAACTAGATCAAAATGAAGAATGTAACAAGTTACGTTTTACAATAGTAGAAAATAAAATTATTGCATTACCTAGCAATATCAATTTAAATTCAGCATTAAATTGTCGTTATAGCATTTTTAATTCCGAAAGAAAAAAAGTAGGAGACTTCAATGTACTTTTGAATTATACCTTTTCTTATTGGTGTAATCAATCAAATCCAAATTCTGAGGCTTATAAAACTGCTAGGATTATTTCGGATACGTGCATAATAGATCCTGAAAAGATATTTGATTTTCAATTTCTAAGAAAAAAAATAAGTGACCTTAGCCCATTTTCAGGATTTATAAACTTAAAAATTTTAAATTTAGACGGTAATGAAATTTCTCAATTACCATTAGGAATATTAGATAAGTTTACAAATTTAAAATATTTAATTTTAAAAAATAATAAAATTAAAACACTTCCATTGGGAATCCTTGATAAATTATCACGTTTAACCTGGTTATGGTTAATGGAAAACGAGATTAACAATCTCCCATTGGGTTTATTTGATCAATTAGAAAGCTTATATTGGCTTAGTTTATGTAATAATAAATTAAATAATATACCGGATGGTTTGTTCGCAAATTTAAAAAATTTATCATCTATGGAATTATCCAATAATCAACTTGTTGCTTTTCCCTCTGATATTAAAAAATTAAACAAATTGATAAGCATTGAATTGGACTCAAATAAAATAATTAATATTCCATCTGAATCCTTTAAAGATCATACAAAATTAACATACTTATCCCTTTCAAAAAACCAATTAAAAACTTTACCAGCAGATTTATTTAAAAATTTAAAAAGTCTTTCCATATTGAATTTGGATAATAATAATATTTTATATTTACCAATAGGTATTTTTGATGATCTTTGCAATTTAGAAGAAATTAGACTTGATTTATTTGACTCTTCCGCTTTGCCTTACAAAGCACATTGTAATATTGGAAATTAATTTTTAAAATAAAAAATTCTTTTCATCATATGGAGTTACTTTGAATATTACTTGAAAATAATCTTTTGTACGTGCAAAGAACTCTCTAATAGAATAATACCAAACATCTTTCATTTCTCCAGCACTCACACCTTCCGCATTAATTCCTATTTCTCTTGCAATCCAAACCGATCTTGTTAAATGAAAATTTTGTGAAATAATGTAAGCACTTTTAATATTAAAAACTTCTTTAGATCTTAATATAGTTGCGTAAGTATTATAACCCTTTTCATCTGTCACTAAGGCTTCTTCTGGAATCCCACTTTTTAGAGCAAATTTTTTCATTGCGGCTGTTTCATTGTAATAACTATCGGTACCATCGCCACTCATTAATATATTTTTAACTAACTTCTTATTATACAAATTTATTGCTGTTTCCATTCGTGCTTTTAAGACACCAGATAAAGAATCCCCATGAACGCTTGCACCTAAAACAATGGCGTATTCTTTTGGTTGATCGAGATTGGTGTGATTTCTTGAATTCACAAACATAATAATATTTGTAATTAAAAATGTTGATAAAATTAAAAAAATTATGCTTAAAATAAAAGTAACAATTAATTTAATAATTTTTATAATTATTTTTAGTGTCTTAAGAATCAAAACATCTCCTATCTAATTAAGATGAGCCTATTTCATCAAACCTTTTTCTTTTGTCTAAAAATTGCAGCCCTATGTCAAATTGCTGGAGCTTCTATTTCTCTTAAAAAGTAACATACAATTGAATGAATTAGGGAGTCTTTAAGTGAGAATCAGAAAAGTTGTCAAAAAAATATTTTTGATCCTTATATTATTATCATGTATTAATTATGTTTACAGTTTGGAAAATCCATCAGCAATATCACCAAAAACTCAGGGTGATACTTTTATTTTACCACCCGTAAGAAGAGTTGCGATTGATTTAATAGAAACAAATATAGATAAATTTAGAATTTTTATGAGGAAACAGGATAGGTTGTTGTATGGAGTTCCTGCTTTTCCATTTAATGAACAAGATATTCAAAGAATGCTAGCAGAAGATGTCGTTGATGAAATTAAGAATACAGGCAGATTTTGGAATTTATCCCTCACAGAATTTGTAAAATTAATTCCCTTATCAGGAAATCAAGAAAATTTTAATAATTTACAAAAAATTGAAAAATTAAAGAGAAGACTTGAAAATGATTACAATATTGAAGCTTGGATCAAGCCTTCTGTTTATTTTGCACCTGATCAAACTTTAGTAAGAGTGGTATTAAAAGGTCCTGGTATAAATTCTTCTGTTTGGGCAAGAGAAGATATTACTTTAGAGCCCCAAGCAAGTGAAGAAAAAATTAAAAATTCATTTTCTCAAGCTTTAGCAAGACTTATAAATACGATGGGACATGATGGAAAAATTACATATATCAGAGAAAACTTATTAACGATAGATTTTGGATTAGAAAGAGGAATTGTTAGAGGGGAAAAATTATTTGCAGGTTTTATTATATTAACAAGCTTTCATCCTCAAACAGGTGAATTTTTAAGGTCACAAAGAATTCCCATTCATGAATTAAAAGTTATGGAATCAAGACAAGGCAGTTCCCTTTGCCAAATTGTAGCTTCCGATCGATTGGCATTTGAGCAGGCATTAAAACTTTTAGGAACAAATGATGTTTCCATGTTAGTGTGGAGACAGACAAAAAATAATTATAAAGAAGGTTGGAGAGAGCCATATAATCCAGACACAGCGCCCATACTAGGTGCAGCAGAGATTGGTTTTGGAAATCCAATCTCTGAAAAAGAGACTCCTGAAGCAGCGCGTTCTATTATTCCTCCTGTTATTTTTGAAAATGAAAGTAAAAATAATATAAAAATGGCTCAGGGTAAGGAAACACAATTAAATAATAAAACAAATACAGAAAGACAAGGCTTACCTTATCAAATTACTCCTAAAGAAGAAAACGCCCCCAATATTCCTGTTGTTACTTATAAAAGATCTATTATAAATAAACCTGAAACTTGGGTTCCCTATTCCGCTCTCGTAGGTTCTGGGATTACAATTGGTACCATTAATAGTAGTCACTCTTCATTTCCAAATACATTATTAAATAAAATTACCGCTTCAAGTTATATTGATTTAGATTCTAAAATTGAATTTAAATTATTACCTTATGCTCAGTTTTCTTATTTTTCTGGAAATGACCTTTCAGGAAATTCATTTTATTTAGGAGCCACATTTTACGATACTATTGTTCATACTACCCAGAATGACTCCTTTTCTATAGGTGGGTCTTTAGAATATATGGATGGAAATATTAATTTTGGTTGTAATTGTACTCCATCAATAACATTAACTCATCCTGCTATATTTGCAAATGCAATGTGGGAAGATAAAGTACCCTCTTTTGGAAATTATAATATTATAGCTGGACTTTCATTGATTGATTTTGCACAACAGGCTCCCGTTTGGAGTTTAAAAGGAAATATTCGACCTTTTGCTGCACTTCCTAAAGAATTGGTGTTTGATGTTGGACTCAAACGATTTACTTCTGGCTGGATAGAATTTAGTATTGGAGCATCTTGGGATTTTATTTCTGAATATAATTATTTAAAACCAATTTTGTAAATCCAAACTTTTTATTTCTAAATTTGCTTTTAATAAAAGTTACGTATAAAATTTATTGTTTCTTTTTTATTTTTTGGAGCAAATTTTAATGGACATTATAAATACAATTCTTCAATTTCTTTTTTCAGTTTTAAAAGACCCTATTAAATTAATTCAAGTAGTTGGGTATACGGGATTAATTCTTATTGTTTTTGCAGAAACGGGGTTACTAATTGGCTTTTTTTTACCAGGTGACTCTTTATTAATTGCAGCGGGGCTATTTGCTGCAAAGGGAGACATGAATATTTTATTTTTAATTAGTACTTTAACTGTAGCTGCTATCGTTGGTGATGCTGTTGGATTTTATATTGGTCGAAAATTAGGACCGAAGTTGTATAAAAAAGAAGATTCTTTCTTTTTTAGAAAAAAACATTTAATTGCAGCCCATGAATTTTATGAAAAACATGGAGGTAAAACAATAATTATTGCAAGATTTATCCCTATTATAAGAACATTTGCACCAACAGTAGCAGGAGCTGCTGAAATGAATTATTTTAGGTTTGCAATGTTCAATGTTATTGGTGGTTTTTTATGGGTTTGGAGTATGTTACTGGGTGGTTTTTATTTAGGAAGAGTTTTTGGAGATAAAATAAACGATTATATTCATTATTTAATTATTGGAGTTATTATTGTTTCTTTTATTCCAATTATTATTAAATGGATTAAAACAAGAAATGAAACAAATAAAGTTGCATAAAGAAACTTTTAATCTCTAGTTTTAGTTACGATATTATTTTCTGTTTCCCAAACTGTAATAGATTGTAATTGAATATTATCTATTTTTTCAAAAGCTAATTTTTCTTCTAATCGTTCCCATATGCATTCTACAAAGATTTCTGTAGTTGGAATTTTTCCCTGAAGCCATGGGACATCAAAATTTAAATGCTTGTGATCTACATCATTAATAATAGATTCATTTACAATATCTTTTAATTTTTGCAAATTGAACATCATACCCGTTTCAGGATCAATATTGCCTTTAATTGAAACTTCTAATTTATAATTATGACCATGCCCATTTTTACCGGAGCATTTCCCAAAAATAAGTTTATTTTTTTCATCACTAAAGTTTGGATTGTATAAACGATGACTAGCGCAAAATGAAAAATGACGTTTTAAAATTAGCATAATTAAATCTCTTTTTTATCTAAAATTCGATATAAAATGTCTTTAGCAAAAACAGTAGCCCCCAAACTTTCCATTATAAGCAGATTTCCGCCCAGGCGTCTATTTATAAATATGATTTCTGGTGTAGGCGCCCTAAATTTTGTATGCCTCATAAAATGAATGGATTCCATATTTGTCCTTTTTAACTGATGGCAATCTTTCCAAGAATAGTTTTCACCAATAAAAGGTTCAATTGCGATGTCCATCATTTTTATAAAGCTTTCTTTCGCTTCGGGAGAATCATGTCTATTTAAAAAGCCCATTTTTTTAGCTGTTTTTATAAGTTCAATCTGATTTTTTTGAACAGCGGATAGAGTTAATTTTGAATAATTTTCTATTAATTCGTCACTTAATTCTTGAGTAGCGCCAAAATCTAAAAGTACCAACTCTCCATTATCTGTTACTAAAAAGTTAGCGGGATTGGGATCGGATTGAATATGTTTAAAATGAAATATTTCTGTAAAAACAAGTTCAAGTAAGATATTTCCTAAATTATCTCTTTTTTTAATAAATTCAGGATCTGTATGCATTATTTTTGAATATTTATTTAACCATTCCTGTAAACTTATGGCTTCAATCCATTCAGTCGTTAAAACATTTTTTGTTGAATATTCATCAAAGGTTTTTGGAACGATAATTTGATTATTTAATTTAAATTTTTCTCTGTAAATATCGTAATAATTTTTTTCACGCTTGAAATCCAATTCTTGAATAAAAAGCATTTCTACAGCTTCAAATATTTGATCATAATTTGCCATATTTGGCATGAGATTTGCAATTTTAACAATTTTTTTCATGTTTTGAAGATCAGATTTTACACTTTTTTCAAGATCAGGGTATTGCACTTTAATAGCAACATCTGTTCCATCTTTTAGAGTGGCTTTATGAACTTGACCAATACTGGCAGCATGTACTGCTGTTTTTTCAATATGAGAAAATCCATCTAAATTTCCAAATTCTTTTAAAAGAATGGGTTCTATAAAACTCCAATTTTTTGATGTTGCTTGAGATTGTAATTTACCTAAGGCATCTTTCCAGCCTGGAGGAAGGATATTATCGTCAACCATGCTTAAAAGCTGTCCAACTTTCATGGCCGCGCCTTTTAATTCATCTAACCCTTTTACAAGTCTCAGAGCAGCTTCACTCATAAAAGAGTCTGTCTCTTCTATATTTTTATTTAATTTTCTTTTAAGAGCTTCGTTACCTGCACGAATTGCTGTGCTGCTAATAGTGCGAATAAGAGACATAGCTCTATTTTTTGGGCTATTTTCTTCTTTCAAGGAGAGTTCCTTTGTGTTTTTCAGATTTTTCTTTTGAACATGATTCTACCTTAAATAATAACAGAACCTCATTTTAGGGATACAATAAAATTCTAATGGATGCTAATGTCAGGAGAGTTTAGATTCAAAACGATTTTTAAATTCATTGTAATTCACTAAAATTTTATATAAAAACTTTTAAAATGTAATTTTTTTTTATTGTTATTTAAAATTGTAAATGAATTAAACTAAATGTTTAATTCATTTATGGCTCTGAAAGCTTGATCAATAGCAGGTTGAGTCAAGGGATTCCAATCGGAATCGGAATTGGCAATAACAACATTCCCAAAAGGCTGTCTTGCTAATTTTATGATTTGATCGCTTTGTTTCTCATCATCAAATAAAGAATTATAATAATATGAGTAGCCATGTGCCCAGCGGTTTATAGTGATTGAAAGTATGTCATTTTGATGATCAAAACATCCAGTAGAACCCAAGGTACGTTGTAATTGATCACGTATTTCACTTTCTAATGTATCAAAAGAAGTTGTAAATAATTTATGTCTTCCCGCTCTAAATTGAGAACGTGCGTCTAAACCTTGATTAGGAAAACAAGGTATGGATACCATATGTAATAAAATAGGTTTTTCGGGATCTCTTGGGTGCAAATAGCCGCCGATATTAACAGGATAATCCAACTTAATTCTTGAATATGGCATTGTAGGAGAATAAATATCATGGACACCTAATTTTATAAAAGATTTCCAGTTTGATATCAGCACATTTGTATATACAACGGGTGCTTTTACATTCATGGAAAGTGCGTCTTTTTGTTCTTTGGGAAGTTCTGTTACGATATCTGGAATCATCATATTATAGTTTGCCATGACAACATGTTTTGCTTGTATTTTATGAAGTTTTCCTAATTTTACAAATTGGCCTTCTGAATTAAAAATGGGTTTATCTAAATAACCAATATCTACTAATTTGTTTTTTGCATTAGTTACATTAACGACTGTGCTGCTCAATCGAATGCGAACTGAATTTTGATTCATATCGAGTTTGGAATAATTCAGTTTATTAAGAACTATAGAATTCATGTCTTTTGGGCTATTAAAAATTTTAGGAATAAGTCTATTTACGAGTAGTCTAGCTATGCTCGCATTACCATCTGGAAAATGATAAATATAAGGTTCATTTGCTACATCTGAATTTTCTGTAGGTAAATTCATGCCATCGAGTCCAGGTAAATCTAATTCTCTTGCTTCCATAGCTGAAATGGCATCAATCCCAATGGCATCAAAGTCATGGCTTTTTGCTTGAAAAAATTTTGCTGCATGTTCACTTAAGAGAACATGCTTTAATAAAAAATCTCTATAACTTATTTTTTGCAAGTATTTTATTTTGTCTTCTACTAAAGGAATTTTTGGTAAATAATCCATTTTTTCAGTGTATAATTTAATTAATGCATTTTTATCATTTTCATTTAAAGGAAAATCATTGATAAATTCTTTTATTGGCCTCCCATTTAGCCTATTGGGGTCAATGTCGTCATCAGCAAATGTAGAAGGGTCTCCTGAAACAACTTTATCAATTGAAAAATTTTCTTTATCAAAAAAGACACCTCTGCTAAGTTTTAAATCAGGATAAAAATTTCTTTCAAATTTATGACCAAGTTTTTCAATAGAAATACCTAATTCATTCAATAAATTTAACACGACTTTACTTGATGAATGTTTTGGAGATTCTAAAGATTCTGTTCCGCCATAGCCTAAAATAAAATTTTTATTAGAGGAAAATTCGTTACGTTTTGCATGGCCACCAAAATCATCGTGATTATCAAGAATAAGAATTTTTGCATTTTTATTTTTTTTTAAATAAAAATAAGCGGAAGATAATCCACTTATTCCTGCTCCAACCACTACTAAATCATAAGTTTCTTCAACGGGTAATTTATCAATTGGAAATGTCATATGGCCCCTAGAGAGAGCATGTGCACTCTCAAAGGAACCAATATGACTTCCTCTTAGTCCTGTTAAACTTGGAGGATAGTTTATTTTATTGTTTTCTTTTGCATTTAAAATATCAATCGGAGTCAAGCCTGCTATGATTGCTATAGAAGTCCCATTAATAAAGTCACGACGAGTTATACTCATAAATAATCCTTTAATTAAATTCTACTGACGGTTATTTTAAGGCTATTTTATTTTAAATCAATAAGTTGTATTGAAAAAGGAGAAAAAATTATTTAATGTTCGGATTCATTTATCCTGGGAGAAAATATGATTTATCAGAATGGAAATTTTGACGAAATTTTACTAAATAAGTTTTTTTTTATACCTAAAAAACTGAATAACGATAATTATTATGAATTTGACGATCTTATTTTAACCAAAACCCCATATCATAGTCCTATGTTTAATATTTGTTGGGTAAATAAGCTGAATCCAATTTACTTTGAGAATTCGATGAAAAAAACAATTGAATATTTTTCTCCAAAACCTTTTTCACTCTGGTTTTATTCAGATGATTTCCCAAATTTTTTAAATGAAATATTAAATAAACTTTCATTTAGTAAAAAAAATAATAAAATAGGAATGAGTTATGATCTAAATAATTTTGATCTAAATAAATTATCCATTCAAAGTCATAAAGTTACTGAAATTAGATCGGATAACGAATTAGAAGAATTTTTAAATGTAGTTGATGAATATGAGCCATGTGCAAGAGGGTATTTTAAAAAAATATCAAAAGAACTTGGTTTTTCAAAAGATAATCCTTATCGATATTTTTATTTAAGTATTCATGATAAACCAATTTCTATCGCTTCGCTGTATTTTCATAATGAAAATTGTGGTTTATTTGATGTTTTCACTCATCCTAGTTTCAGAAGAAAAGGTTATGCTTTAAACTTATTTTTATCTCTTTTAGAATATGCTAAAATGAACGGAGCGAAAAAATTATTTTTAACTACTTCATATTCAGAAAAAACAAATGAAAATAAACTTGTCGATTTTTATAAAAAGATTGGTTTTCATGAGGATTGTAAATACATTTGTTTTGAATATGAAGGTTCAGGATTTTAAGAAACTTTATTTTGAATTGTTCTTCTATTTTTATTCATAATCCAAACACTATTCATAACATAAAAAAGCAAAGCAATCCAGACCAATGAAAAACTTAATATTTTAATGTTATTGATATTTTCTTTAAAAATAAAAACAGCAATTAAGAGTTGAAGTGTAGGGCTGATGTATTGGAAAAAACCGACCTTGGTCAGTGGCAATAATTTTGCTCCTGAAACATATAATAAAAGAGGAATAGAAGTGATAACTCCAGCAAAACATAATAAAATACTTAAATTTATATTCGTTAAAAAAGTCAATTCGGCATTCATTTTTAAATAGAAAATATATAGCAAGGCTATTGGTGCAAGTATTAAAGTTTCTATGGTAAGGCCATGTATGGAGTCAATTTGGACTTGCTTACGTAACAAAGCATAAAATCCAAATGTACCAGCTAAAAGAATAGGAATAAAAGGGGTAAATCCAATAAAACTGATTTCAGTAAATTGAATAATGATTGCTATTATTGTAATAGATAATGATATCTTTTGTATGTTATTTAATTTTTCTTTTAAAAATATTAAGCCAAGCATAATATTAAAAATTGGGGAAATAAAGTAACCAAAACTGGATTCCATAAGGTGGTTATTTAAGATTGCCCAAATATAGGTTAGCCAATTTGCAGAAATTAAAATAGATGTGCAAATTAAAGTAGCAATTTTTTTAGGCGAGTAAAAAACTTCAATCAATTTGTATATTTGTTTCTTATAAGCAACAATTGTCATGAGAAAAAAAATGGACCATAGAATACGATGCGCTAAAATTTCTAATGGGTTTACGGTTTGTAAAGCTTTAAAATAAATGGGCGTTAACCCCCAACTTAAAAAAGCAATGATAATAAAGATAATTCCATAAGTACTTGATTTAAGTTTATCTTTCATGCTTTTTTTCCTTGGATAACTTATTTTAAAGGATATAAATTGTATTTCATTCAATTTTTAAAATGAAATGAATTATTATCATGTACGAACTTTTTTAGGAAATCAATTTTGAATTTAAAAATAAAAACTTAAAAATATAAAAAAATGCATTAAATTTTCGATTTTAAAATTATACATAAAAAAAGACCCTATTCATAAAAATAAGGTCTTAAAATAAAAATAAAAATAAAAATAAAAAAATAAATATTTATTTCTTTATTTTTGCAATAGATTCCATTTCTTTTCGAATAAGAATCATTTTTTCCGTAGCTAATTCTGGTGGAACGGTGCGTGGATTTCTAAAGTAACTGCTTTCATCGAGCTCACGACGACAAAACATGGTTTGATAGGTATGATGCTCTGGTGAGTTCATATCAATTGTATCATAGTCACGTAAAATAAGCGGTGAAACATATTTCGTAATACTAGACATGTCATGATCCATAAATATTTTTTCGTTACGTTTGTTACGTGCAAATCCACGGACAACATAATCTACACACACAACATCTGTTTCAAATGCCTTAAACATAAAATCTAGCGCATAAAGGGGAGAAATGCTTCCACAAGTGGCTATGTCAATGTCTACTCTAAAACTGCATATCCCTGAAGGATCGAGGCTATCTGGGTAAGTATGGGCGCAGATATGGCTCTTGTCTAAATGTATAGAAACTGTAGATTGTGCCATGAGGTTAGAGGACTTTGAAGATGACGATTGCATGTTTGCTTCTTTTGTAGCCTGATCTCCTTTAAGATCACTCATCAAAAGAACCACACTTGCTCCATAAGGATCGAAATCTTTTGAACTTACGTTCAATACTTCGGCATCTATGATTTCAGCAATGCGAATGAGTTGAGACTCGATCTGTCTTGCAGAATATTTTTCGTCAATATAACGAATATAGGAAGCTCTTTCCTCATCATTAAGAGCGACTGCAAAGTCATAGAGATTAAAGCTTAAAGCTTTCGTAAGGTTGTTAAAGCCGAGTATTTCTGTCATCTTATGTCCTCAATGAGTTCTGCTTATTGTTACTTAAGCAAATTATCTGATCTTACAGATATAATGCAATATAGTGTAGAGTGGAAAATGCAACAGTAATTTTCCTCTACCGAACTGATTGGGTAAAATATTGTAGCATAGACAGTCTTGCAAGGATATTTTTCAAGTTTTTTGGTTTTATAAGTTCAATAAAATCAATATGTAAGGTGTATCAGATGGATTCCAAGCGCGGACTATTTTTGGTTATTTGTGATGATCCCGAACTTGCCTCAACTTTAGTGCATATTCAAAAAAATATGGATATTAAGGTTTGGCTTCCAAATAAACAAAATCAATTACAAACCTCTCTGATAGAGGCCTGTGAAGATTCTGATAAAGTTGATGATATTCTCGTAAAAGGGGATATTACAAAACCTGCCTTTTTTTCTCAATGGAAAGAATACGATCCTATATGTGTCGTTTTATCATTAAAGGATAATGACAAGTATTCTAATGTTAGAGAAATATTATTAGAAGAATTACCAGAGTCTCGAATTTTATCATTTCAAATTGGACATCCTGAGGAAGTACCTCGAAAGCTTGTCGATAATGATCGAGAATTAGTGCTTTCTTGGACGGAGCTTTTAAGTAGACCCATTAGCGCAGAATTAAGGCATATAGAAAGTACTCATCGAGTAAAAGAAATACGAGATATTCTAATGGAAGGTGATAAAATAGCCCTTCTACTGCAACCCGATCCCGATCCTGATGGATTAGCTTCTGCTCTCGCACTAAGATGTTTATTAGGTCGTAACAAAGTATCCACCCCAATTTGTAGCTTCGGTAAAGTAACAAGACCTGAAAATATCGCTATGATGCAACTACTTGACCTTGAAGTTATTACTATAAAGCCAGAAGATCTTATAAATTATGATAAAGTAGCACTCCTAGATACCCAGCCTGCCCATTTTACTGTTCCTTTACCAAGAGTCGACGTCATTATAGATCATCATCCCATGGTGGCAAATTATTCTCATATTCCTTATTGTGATGTTCGTTCAAAATATGGAGCAACCTCTACTATTTTGACTGAATATTTAAGAGCAGCAGCGGTTAACATTGGGCAACGCCTTGCAACAGCATTATTGTATGGAATTAAAGCAGATACTTTGCATTTAAATAGAGAAGTAATTGATGCCGATTTGTATGCATTTGTTTCTTTATATCCTGATATAAATTATAATTTATTAAGGCGTATGGAAAAACCTGAGCTTCCTATGAGATTTGCTCCTGTTTTAGCAAATGCATTATTAAATATGGCCTTTCAAGATAAAATTTTAGTAAGTTTTATAGGTAATGTTGAGCGTGAAGATCTCATTCCTCAAGTTGCCGATTTTATGCTTCAATTTGAAAACATTGAATGGGTTGTTTGTGTCGGTATTTTTGAAAATAATATTGTGATGAGCGTTAGAAATGTTGGATATGTAAAAAATGCTGGTGATGTTGTGAGACGAATTTTAAATGGAATCGGTAGTGGTGGTGGTCATAGAACGATGGCAAAAGCAATCTTTCCAATTGTTGGTTGGAAAGATAAATTTGGAAGTATTAGTGAAGAAAATATTCGTTCTACTGTTCTTAAACTTTTTCTCGAGGAAGCTACATGAGTTTCTTTTTAGCAAATTATTTATCTAAACAAGATGAAGATATAAAACCTTTACATGTTGGCTTTGGTTTTTATGGAGAAGAAATACAAAAAAGACTTGGAAAATTAAAAAAAATAGAATTAGATATAAATACAGATGCCGCTATAAAACTGGAGTCTTCTATTATTGAGAAAACTTCTTCAAAAATAATTCCTTCTTTAGAAGATAATGCATCTATAGCAATTCCAAAATCAGATAATAAAAATAAAACAGATAAAAATGATGAGCTTCAAAATAAATTTTTAGATAATCAGAAATTTAAATCAGAATATTATGTAAATCCTTTTTTTGCATTTTTAGCTTGGACGATCGATGCCATATTAGGTTTTTGTTTTTTAATTATTTCATTATGTATTAACTACGTATTTGTTCCAAAAGGGATATTTGTGGTTTCGCCAACAGTCCAAAAATATTTAAATTATGTTACTTTGGATGTAAGTGTTTTTCATACATTTTTATTTTCTTTGCAAGTTTGGTTTTTAATGGCTTTTCTTGTTTTTCTTTTTCAATATACCATTTTAGGCTTTGAAGGCTCTACTTTAGGGCGTTGGATATTTGGAATTGCGATTCAAAATAATAAAAACAAAGGTTTAAAAGTTTCTGAAAAGACAAAAGTATGTGCTGCTTTATCGGAGTCTTTGTTATTAGGCGGAATTCTATCCTTTATATTTGTTGTCATTTCCCCATCTCGTGTCCCTATCTTTTTCTGGATGCGCTACTCCTCAAAAAAATAAATAATCACTTTTGAGTTTAAATATTTCATGATAATGGTATACGACCGAATGTTATTTATCGTTTTTTAATTTTGAAAATACAGTTATTTAGAGGCTCAAAGAAAATATAATAGGAAATTCTTATTATGTTCGCTTTTATTGATTTTCAAATTACATATGGAGTTAAGCGACATGTCTGATATCTCATCTTTTTATTCTGCTCTGTCTATTCGTAAAGTTTTTCGTCCTCAAAATGCAGACGGTAAACAATCTCGAATTGCAGATTATTTTGCCTCTCATGTTTTTGATCTTCGTGCCATGGTAAAAAGATTATCCGCCCAAGATCTTGAAACAATGACCAAAGTAATGAAATATGGCGGAAAAATTGATGCTTCATTGGCAGAAAGAGTCGCTTCGGCAGCAAGAGAGTGGGCTATGGAAAAAGGAGCAACTCATTATTGCCATTGGTTTCAGCCACAAACAGGAGCAACAGCTGAAAAACATGACGCTTTTTTATGGTTTGATAAACAAGGAAATCCAATAGAAAGATTTACAGGACCTGAACTTCTTCAAAGTGAGCCCGATGCATCTAGTTTTCCTTCAGGTGGTATCCGATCCACATTTGAGGCAAGAGGTTATACGGGTTGGGATCCCTCAAGCCCTATGTTTATTATGGAAACAGAAAATGGAAAAACTTTATATATTCCTTCTGTTTTTATAAGCTACCACGGCGAAGCTCTTGACTTTAAAACACCTTTGTTACGTTCTAATGGGTCTCTATCTGTTGAAGCAACAAAAACTCTAAATTTAATTGGTGAAAAAAAAGTAACACACGTAACAACATCGGTAGGCCCTGAGCAAGAATTTTTTATTATTGATAAAAAACATGCTATGAAACGCCTTGATTTACATTTATCAGGACGCACTGTTTTTGGTCGTAAACCTTCTAAAGGGCAAGAGCTTGAAGATCATTATTTTGGTCATATTCCAAGTCGTGTTCAATCCTTTTTTAATGAATTAGAAGTTGAATTATATAAATTAGGCGTCCCTGTTAAAACTAGACACAATGAAGTCGCGCCTGGTCAGTTTGAAATTGCGCCTATTTATGAAGGCTCAAATATTGCTGCCGATCATAATCAACTCGCATTAAAATGTATAAAAAGTGTTGCCTTAAAAAATGGTTTTGTTGCTTTATTACACGAAAAACCTTTTGCCGGCGTAAACGGAAGTGGAAAACACGTAAACTGGTCCATGAGTGATTCTTTAGGAAGAAATTTATTGGATCCAGGAGCTACTCCGCACGAAAATTTAGTCTTTTTAACTTTTTTATGCGGAATTTTACAAGGAATTTATGATAATGCAGACGTTTTAAGAGCTTCTATTGCTTCTGCAGGAAATGATCACAGACTTGGTGCAAATGAAGCGCCTCCTGCGATCATCTCCGCTTTTTTAGGTAACACGCTTGATAAAATTTTAAATGCAATTGAATCCGGATCTGTTGATAAAGTAAACGCTGAAAAAATTATGATCGATCTTGGTGTTTCGCATGTTCAAGAAGTTGCTAAAGATAATACCGACCGCAATAGAACTTCTCCTTTTGCATTTACGGGTAATAAGTTTGAATTTAGAGCTGTTGGATCAAGTGCTCCTATAAATTACCCAACCGCTATTTTAAATGCTGCTGTTCATGATGGATTAACAAAAATAAATAAAAAATTAGAAGAAAAAGCTGTAAATGGAGTTGTTTCAGATAACGATTTATTGCTCATTCTTCGCGAAGTTATTATTCAAACTAAAAAAATCCGTTTTGAAGGGAATGGATATTCCCAAGAATGGCGTGATGAAGCTGCTCAAAGGGGTCTATCTAATTTTTCAAAAACTCCAGATGCCCTTATGGTATTAGCGGATAAAGAAAAAACAAAATTTTTAAAAAATGCGGGAGTATTTAATACAGAAGATATATTGAGTAGACTTGCAATTCAACAAGAGCGCTACATTAAACAATGTCTTATTGAAGTAAATTGTGCTATTGAAATGGCACAAACTTTAGTTTTACCTGTCTGTATTGAATTTCACTCAAAATTAATGAAAAATGCAAAACTTTCTTCTGAAGTCAGTTGTTCATCTCCAGCTAAAAAAATGGCAGAGCGTTTTGGAGATGATATCAGTCATGTTTGGAGCACTCTTGAAGCTCTTAAAATTCAAGTTGAAAAAATCACATCTGGCGATGCACTTGATCATCATCATTTAGAAAAAACAAGTAAAATTATTTCTGAAGTATTAATGTTAAAACTAGAAGATCTTCGTGTTGCAGTAGATACGGTAGAAGCATTTGTACCAAATGATTTGTGGCCATATCCAAAGTATTCCGATATGATTTTTGGAATTGAGTAATTATTTCATTTTTTTAATTTTAAAAAACTAACCTGAAAAACAATTTAACTTTTGAAAGAAATTTTTTTCAGGTTTTAATCCTTGAAAGCTTTTTAATAATATTATAGATTGAGTTTTTGAAATATTTTTATTTGGTAATATATCTAATTCAAGTGATTTTAAATAAAATCTTTTGAGACAACATTCGGTAATTTTACTTTTGTTAATGGACTGTTTAATAAAGCAGAAATAAGGGCAGAATTATTTAATGGAGATGATTTTTCTAAAATAATATTTTGAAAACTATTCATATTTATTAATGAATTCGCACAGAATGTAAATAAGCTTGTTTCTTCAGTTCTGATTGTTCCACCAAACCCTAAAAAATCGGAGTATTTTTTTAATCCAATTTGATTATTGGTAAAAAGTTTATATACAAGTTCTGTTAATTTAGTATTAAATAGAAGCTTATTGCTGTTTTTAAGTTTTTCTAATTCATTTTTAAAATCTGTACTCCTTTTTAATCCTGTTTGACCATATTTTTTGGGAGATTGGTTTAAATAATTGGTACATCCTAAAATTAATTGATCTATAATTTGAATATTTAATTTTTCAAATTCATCCAATGAAGATAAAAATACGGTTAGTGATTTTTGAAAATTAAATATATTTAATTTGTTAGTATTAAGAGTATTAACTGGATTTTGGATTACTGGATTATTATGAGTAACAAGAGCTTTTTTCATAACAAATTTTGGAGGCATTGCAGGTGGAATTGGTATGGTACTCGTTGTTATTTTACTCGATGTCGTAACAGATGGAGTATGAGTTATGACATTATTGTGAACCGGAATCGTTCGAACTTTGCCATGTTCTCCCCAATGCATGAATAAGTAATCAAAAAAATTTCTTAAGGCCACTTCTTGAACGTTTTCTTCTGCGGTAGAGGCATTAATATAGACATCAAAAAAACTTCTGAGCGATACGACTTGACTAGGGGTTAAATTATTAAAAAATCGATAATAAGAATAAATTTGATATGCTGTTATCATCATTCCCGTTCTTCCTTGACCATAACCGCAATAAACTAAGGCTCCTTCATAAGCTGGAGTTTCATGTAAAAAGATACAGGCAGCAAGCAATTGGCTCACGCTAGCGGGTCCAAAATCAGGTACTTGAGTGTGATGGATAGGCGATTCCTGCTTTTGCTAAATTCATTTCATTTGCTTTATGTTCGTTTAAACTTAAAACTCTTGTGATTCCATGATCTTGTAGAACTTTTAAGGTACAATCATCATATATTTGATATTCATCCTTACTCTTATAATAGGGTTGTGAACTACGAAAAATTTGAGGTCTTCCTACAATGTCAAAATATGCATTCGCTTTTTGGCCTTTTTGTTCTATTTTTTTAACTTCATCTAATTTTTTAATCCCTTTTTTTACTACAATATTAGCACAACATTGAAAGCTTAAATCTACAGGAATCCAATTTGAGAAAATAGCTTTTCCTGATGATGGCATTTTTGAATTGTAATTTGGAAGTTCATTTACTTTTATTTTCATAAATAATCTCTTTATTAGGAATTATGATTTTAAAGATTAATTGCAAGAATTAATTAATATAATGTTCTTATTGATTTTATAAATAGCTTAAATAACATTTAGCTAAATGTTATTTAATAATATTGATATTTAATTATAAAGTCAATAGTATATGTTAATGATGTATAACTCAAAATAAATAAAGAAAAAATAGACTTAATTTTTCTTTATTTATTTTGAGTGATAATTTTATTTAATAATGAATAATTATCTATAATAATGGGTTTTATTGTATTTTATTTTGTTTTTTGTTGAAAATTAAATATTTATTAATAATTTTAAATTGTTTATTTTGACTTTTTTTGTTAATAATTGCATCCTGTTCTTACTTTATTAGGAAATTTGACTAATAAAGCTTGCAATGCAGATAAAATTTTAAGATTATCAAAATCAGATTCTAAATTAATTATTGAGCCTTTAAAATCCGATTTGCTATCAGGCGAGTTTTTAGTGTCATGTTTAGAGCGATTATCTGCTATGCTATTTGATTCTTTAACTCTATGATTTAAATATTCAACTGGTAAATAATGCATTAAAAATGAATGTATTGCAAAATTTGTTTTTTTAATATCAAACATATCATTTTTAACTCCTTTATTCCCAAAATTATTTGCTAATTGAAGAGCTTCGAGATCTGATATTCTTGTTTTGTTTAAATTATATTCATATCTTAGAAGTTTATTAGTTAAACTTTTCACTGATATTTTATCTAACCTAATGTCATATCCAAATTCAAATAAGCGAATTTGAAGAAGCAAGGGAGAAATATTTCCTTTTAAACTTTTTTTAATATTTTCAGTTTGAATTTGTATTTCTTCATCTGTAGCCCATGCTCCTACACCGTTATCTGCAAGCATTTTCCACGGAAATAAAGGTCCAGGATCTAATTTTCTATCTACTGCAATGTCAGAGTGTCCAACAATACATAAAGGATCAATATTGTAACGTTTTTGAATATCTTTTGCCAATGAAACAATAAGTTTTTGTTGTTTTTCAGAAAATCCGATCCAATCTAATTCACCTTGTTTGCAATACTTTTTATTATTCTTGCATTTAAAACCTAAGTTAACAACCTCGATTCCAATCGAAATTACATTAACATTTTTTCTATTTTTCCATAAGCTAGTTCCTGCATGTTGTGCTCTTCTGTCTTCACTAACAATTTTATAAACTGTATTTCCTTTTTCAGGCACAAGCCAATGTGAGCTATTCCCACCAGTCGTTAAAGATCGAAGTGATTTTTTATAAGACTGAGCTGTATAATGAAAGACCATAGAGCATATGCTTTCATTGTTAATCCGAAAAGGATAATCTTCATCTGTTAAATAGTCTTCATTAATTTCATAGGGAATAACATCATTTGCTACATTTTCAACAGGTGCTGTTTTTTTTTCTACCTGTGTTTCTGTTTTATTGGTTTTTACTCCAGAAGAATTGCAGCCAATTATAAAAAATGGTATTATAAAATTTAATATAAAAATTTTTTTCATATCATCATTTTCCTTAGTGATGATTGTTTTTAATAAAATATAAAAAAATTTATTAAAATATTCTTCTCTTCGGAATAAATGAGATGTATATAAGAATAAAATAAAAAAAAATAGCGAAAGACAAAAATTTGTCGAATTAAAATATCATAAATATTTCCGATAAATATAAATGATGTTTGATTTTTAGTATTTATTTTGAGGTAATTTATGAAAAATAATCTTTTTAAATCTTTATTAAGTATACCATGTGTTAGATTATTTATCATTTCATTAATTTCATTTTTATTTTTGGTCTCGTGTTCTGTAAGTAGTGGAAATAATAAAAATTCAAATAAAGAATTTAGCAATTCTCAAAAAAATAGTCACAGTTATATTTTAATTGGCGCTAAAGGAAGATTTGGAAAAGGATCAGTATTTAAATGCACTCTTGATGGCTATGAGTGTACTGAAATTTTAGGTGGCAATATGAGGTTTCAAGCGCCTTCAAAATCAGGTATGAAACCAATAAAATTATTTAACGGAGATCTCTTTGGTGCTAGTGTTTTAGTTGTCAAAGATAAAATGTTTATTGGGGCTATAGGGCGCGATAATAAAAAGGGAGATGATGCGGGTAGTATTTCTAGTGCAAATTATAAAGATGAAGTAGGCACTATTTTTCAATGTAATTTAAATGGAACAGAGTGCCAAGAGTTTTTAGGTGGTCACAATTCCTTTCAAACCAAATTTGAAAATACGAGAATTAATTTAATGTCTGCTGATCATTTTGGCTCTGCTTTATTTCATTCAAATAATAAAATTTATATTGGTTCTATAGGAAGAGATAATAATAATAAAGATGATGTTGGATCCATTTTTCAATGTGATTTAGATGGAAAAAGTTGTAATGAATTGATTGGTGGCAAAAATAAATCAAAATTATTTAGCCAATTATTAAACGAACATGATTCCATTGGATCTAGTTTATTTATGAATAATAGTTCTTTTTATGTTGGCGCAGTTAATAAAAATGGCGGCAATGGTGGTTTATTAAAATGCAGTAACGATATTTCAAAATGCATTTATACTGATGTAAAAAATATTCATTTATCTTTGAATGATGGATTTGGTTCTAGTTTAGTAGGTAACGAAACAAATATTTTTGTAGGTGCCATTGGTAGAAATGGGTTTCCAACAACGGATCCTAATTTATATGATATAGGCGCTGTTTTTAAATGCAATTTAGAGGGTACGAATTGTTCCGAAATGATTGCTGGCGAAAATAAAGCGAGTGCTGCTAGTTTAGGTCTTTCCCTAAAAGACAATTTGGGTTCGAGTTTAGCTATTTTAGGAAACTACCTTTATATTGGTGCTTCAGGAAGAATTAATAATGCAAATGCAAGAACGGGCGCTGTGTTTAGATGCCAGCTTGATGGTTCAAATTGTATTGAGTTTATTGGTGGAAGAAGTAATGGAGATGTCAATTCAGAAAGCCTTGACCTTCTTGACGGAGATCTCTTTGGATCTAGTTTAGCAATTGTTTCCGTGCCTTAATATCTAATTCAAAAAATAAATGAATATGTCTTGACGTTGAACTTATATTCAAGTATCAACGTTCGGACGATTTTTAAGTATTTCTTTCAAAAGGGTATTCTATGTCTTTCGCAATTTATCGAGTCAAAATAGACACTGAAAGCAGAAAGAAATTGCTCATTTCTAATTTATTTATTTATTGTTTTTAAAGCTCCGCATTGCGGGGCTTTTTTTTTGCTTATTTTATATTTCAGAGGAGATTTCACAATGACGGATTATGTTAAAGTAGCATCTTATGAAGGTCGTAAAGGAGAAATTCGTAAGGTTGTTCTTTTGTATTCTGGAGGCCTTGATACCTCTGTGATGTTGAAATGGATTCAAGAGTATTACAATGCGGAAGTGATTGCATTAACCATTGATATTGGGCAACAAGCCGATAATCTTGAAGAAATACGCCAAAAAGCCTTAAAGTTAGGGGCCTTAAAAGCTTATGTTATCGATGCCAAAAAAGAATTTGCTTACCACTATTTAGCCAAAGGAATTAAAGCAAACGCTCGTTATCAAGGAGATTATCACTTAGCAACTCCCCTAGGCCGCCCACTGCTTGCTAAAATAGCTGTAGATATTGCACGTGAAGAAAATTGTGACTGTATTGCGCATGGTTGTACGGGAAAAGGAAACGATCAGGTTCGTATCGAAGGCACGGTATTAACCCTTGCTCCAGAAATGAAAATTATTGCCCCTGTTCGTGAATGGGGAATGGGGCGCGACGAAGAACTTGAATATGCAAGAGTTCATAATATTCCTGTAAAACAGACGAAAGACTCTCCTTATAGCTATGATGATAATATGTGGGGAGTTTCTGCTGAAGGTGGAGAAATTGAAAATCCAGCACTTATTCCGAACCTCCCAGCTATTCTTCAAGTTTGCAATATAATTGAAAAAACACCACATGAAGCGCAATTGGTAAAAATGGGATTTTTAAGAGGAATTCCAGTTCAATTAAATGGGATAGATATGGATCTTCCTTCTATTATTCTTGAATTAAATAAGATAGGTGCGCTGCATGGAGTAGGTGTTACTCATCACCTTGAAGACCGTGTCGTTGGACTCAAAGTCCGTGGCGTTTATGAATCTCCTGCAGCGCATACCATCATTCGTGCTCATGAAACTCTTGAAAAATTTGTCTGCACAAGACAAGAAAATGAATTTAAAGCCGTTGTGGATCAAAAATGGGGCTATTTATGTTATGGAGCGTTATGGCATGAGCCTTTAATGGATGATTTAAACGCATTTATAGAAAAAATAAATGAAAAAGTAACAGGTTTGGTAACAATCAAGTTATTTAAAGGGAGAGCAGACGTTGTAGCTGTAGAAACTCCAAACAGTATTTTTGATGAAAAACTTGCAACATTTATGAAAAGTAACGCGTTTAACCAAAATGCTTCTGCAGGATTTACAGAAATTTATACTATGCAAATGCGTCTTTCTCAAGAAAAAGAGCGTTATGCACTTGTTTCAGTAGGTGGCGATGAAAATAAACAAAAATTTGCCCCATTAATTGCAGAACTTCAAAAACAAGGTTTTTTATTATTTGCCACAAAAGGAACACATGCTTATTTAGCAAAACAAGGCGTAAAAAGTATTCTTGTGCATAAAGCAAATGAAGAAAGTCACAAGCCCAATTTAATCGATCTTTTAAAACAAAATAGATTTGATCTTGTTGTTAACGTACCAACACCATCAAAACCAATTAGTGAAGAAATCGATGGTAAAAATATTCGAAATTGGAGTGTAAAAAATGGAGTTCAACTTATAACTGATTATGAAGTATTTAAAGTTACAGTTGAAACCATGGCAAAATCTGCTAAATCAGGTTTATCTAAATTATCTGAATCAACTAAAAAACCAGCTTTACTTTAATAGGAAATAATATGTGGAATCCTTTATCTAAGTTAACAGGAATGATTTCTGGTCATGGTGGTTTTGTCAATGCCCATGCCCATTTTGATAGAGCATATTCTGTTTCTATTGAAGATTTTACAAATACTCAAGGTAACATAAATAGCCAATTACAGGAAAAATGGAAGTTGGTTGATCGCTTTAAATCTCAAGCAACGGAAGATATATATTTTCAACATATTTCTTCTGCATTAAGGTTACAAAATGAACAAGGTGTTCGCCATTGTTTGTCTTTTATTGACTGCGATCCTGTAGCAGGTGAAAGAGCTTTAATTGCGGCTAAACGTGCAAAAGATTTTGCAGCAAAAGAATTAAAAATGAGATTTTTAATTGCCTGCCAGACATTAAAAGGTGTTGTAGATAAAGAAGCTCGAGCTTGGTTTGAAAAATCTTTAGAGCATGTCGACATCATAGGTGGATTGCCTGGTGCAGATGCTGGAAATGAAGAAGAGCATATTCGTATCTTATTAAAAGCATCTAAAGAAACAGGGAAACGCGTTCATATTCATGTTGATCAATTAAATTCTGCTGAAGAAAAAGAAACAGAATTATTGGCTCGTAAGGTAATTGAATTTGGGCTTGAAGGTAAGGTAACGGCTGTTCATGGAATTTCTATTGCAGCGCATTCAAAATCATATCGTCAAGAATTATATAAACTTTGTCGAGATGCGGGGCTTAGTTTTGTTGCTTGTCCGACAGCATGGATTGATAGTAGAAGAAATGAAACTCTGTCTCCAACACACAACTCAGTAACACCTATAGATGAAATGATTCCAGCAGGTTTAACAGTGGCGTTAGGATCAGATAATATTTGTGATATTTATAAACCCTATGCTGATGGAAATATGATAACGGAACTAAGAGTATTATTAGAATCGACTCATTATTATGAAATGGATGAGTTATTAAAAATAGCAACATCAAATGGATTAAAAGTATTGGGGCTATCTTAAAATGTATAATGCTTCAGCAACTTATGAAGAAAATTATAAAAATGGACCCGATTCGCGATTTTTAAAAGAAGGCCGGTTCCCTTTTGTTAAATACACAGAAAAACCTCGTTATGAATTTTTAGGTGTGCCACTTCATCTTCCTTTTGGAGTAGCGGCTGGACCTTTATTAAATGCATCGTATGTAAAAGCAGCTTTAAATGCAGGTTTTTGTTTACCTGTATATAAGACTGTGCGGTCAAGAGCTTGGGAATGCAATAAATGGCCAAATGTTTTATCGATAAACTCTAAGCAAAAATCGATCTTTTCAAACGATCAAAATGACGTGATTGGATCCCCATTTCAAAATAAAGATTATTTTTCGAAATCGATTTCGATTTCAAATTCATTTGGTGTTCCAAGTCAAGCACCAGATGTATGGAAAAAAGATTTTCTTTCTTTAAATGAAAAACAAATTTTAGGATCTGGAGTTGTATTAAGTTTTCAAGGATCGCGAGAAGAAATGTCTTCTAGTAAAGAAACAAAAGAAGCTTTTTATCTAGACATTAAAAAAACAATCCGTTTGGCTTTAGATTGTATTAAAAATTCTCCATCTACAATATTAGAAATCAATTTAAGTTGTCCTAATGAAGTCCATTCTCCACTTTATAAAGATTTGCCAAGTGCATTAAAAGCCATTCAGTGTGCGCATCAAGTTTTATCTGAAGAAAAATCAGATGTAAAACTTGTAGCTAAAATTGGCGCTTTGAGTCCTGAAGAAACAAGGAAATTTATTTCTGAGACGGCTGGGATGTTACATGCAATTAGTGCAATAAATACTGTTTCTGCTAATATTAGAAATATAAATGGTAAAATAGCTCTTGGAAGTGGTTCTTTGTCTGGGGGCGTTTGTGGTTCTCTTATTTTTGATCAAGGGATATCAATGGTTTCTTCCTTAGCTGAAATCCGATCAAAGTTAGGAATCCATCCAAATCAACTCGGTATTATAGGAGTGGGTGGTGTCGTAAGTGTCAAAGAATTTCAATCTTATCTTTCTGCGGGAGCTGATATTGTTCAAGCAGCAACTGGTATGATGTGGAATTTAAATTTAGCATCGGAAGTAGCTGAGTCTCTTCAGGTGCCTTATGAAAAAATTGAGGAGATGCCTTCATGATTCTTGATTCTGAAACCCATGAAATTGTGAGGGGTTTTTTTGAAACAAAAGTTTTACAAATTAGTACAAATCCAATGTTTAAGTTAACAAGTGGGAAAGAGTCTCCTGTTTATTTAGATCATCGAAAAATATTTTCACATGTTTCTTTACGCAAAAAAATTATTACTAAGTGGGCCGAGTTCTTAAAAACAGAATTTCCTTCTATGTTTGATTCTGGTAATGTTGTGTTTGCAGGAACAGCAACAGCAGGAATTGCTCCTGCTTATGCTTTAGCAGAATATTTTAATGCTGGATTTGTTTATGTTAGAAGTAAACCAAAACAGCATGGATTGACTTCTGTTATCGAAGGAACGCTACCTTCTAATTCAAATGTTTTTGTTATTGATGATATGATTACGACTGGTGGAAGTGTCATTCAAGCTGTGGATTATATAAAAATGGAGCCCATTAAATCAGTTGTTGCGTCAAGTATATCAACACACAATTTAAAAAAATCAAGTGAATTTTTTAATTCTAAACATATTGTATATAAGAGCTTATTTAAAACAACCGATTTATTTGATATTGCATATGCAAAAGATTTCATTAATGGTCGCGAAATGAAAATGATTATGGAGTGGCTAACTCAACTTGATGAATAATAAATACACATTTAATTATTTTCTCTATATTTGGGAAAAAGATTATCGCTCCATTTTACAGGGAACAAGAACAGCTTTTGCTGTTCTTTGTGTTATTATTATTTATTTATTCGTCAAAGACTCATCCTTGTTTTTTATGGGAGTTTGTGCATTAGGTTTATGTCAGTCAAATGCACGTTCTTTGTATTGGCGCTTTGAAATGAATATGTTGCTTTCTTTTTTAATTTCAACTGTCGCACTTGCTGTCTCTTATCCTTACACATCGAGCCTTATTTCTATTTATTTTTATGTTTTTGTATTAACTTTTTTAATGTATGTTTTTACCTATTTTAAAATTGGAACAGTTTTTTCAATTTGGGTTTATTTAATTCCTTTATACTCCATTTTATCTGTAAAAAGCGGACATGAGCTTATTAAAAACATTTATATGAATATTATTGCATTTTCGATATGTTATTTCATTTGTGTCATTTTAATGCGCCCAAAACTTCGCAAGGAATGTTTTTTAGAAACAAAGTCAGTTTTAAGAGAGCTCTCTTTTTATATAGAAATAGTTGAAAATTTTACTTTTGATAAATCGGATAAATATTCTTTACAATTGACTAAAAGAAGAGAAAAAATATTTTTACGGCTACAAAGTTTAAGGCTTATGATGAATGATTTGAATATGTACCGAAAAAATCGTAAAAGTCTTAAAAGAAATGAATTGTTTCCTTATTTTGTTATGTCAATTTTAACGGAAAGATTTATTGAAAATACAATAGGAATTTCTATTAAAATACGATTGTTAAATGTTCCATTTGAGTATGAACCTGTCGTCAGAAGATTATTCGCTTTAATTCATAAAACCACTAATGATATGCTTAAATTCTTAGATAATAGAAAAAAATATACCTTAAAAGAATTGGGTTTTCTTTATGAAAAAATTTATTTAGATGCTTTAGTTGAAGTTAAAAAAATTGAAAAAAGTGGAGAAAATTTTATACATGATGATATATTTAATGAAATATTTTCAAATGCATATCAATTGAAAGATAATATAAGTTTACTTAATTCAGAGTTTAAATTTCTATGTAAAAAAGAGTAAAAAATGTTTTTAACCGATGTATTTAAGAATTTTTTTTCTTTCATTTTTAATTTTAAAATTTCTGAAATAAGACAAGCTTGGCGAGCATCTATAGTCTGTTTATTTGTTAATCAACAATGGCTAAAAGGTGAATTTCCTGGATGGGTATTGGTAACAGCAATTGTTTGCTTGCAAAGTAATTTTGGAGCTACTCTAAAAAGAGCGAAACAAAGGGTTTTAGGGACCGTACTAGGTTGCGCCCTCGCTTTTTTATTAACTTTTCTATTTCCAGATAATGTAACGATATCTGTTATTTTATTATTAATATCATTGTTATTGGCAATATATAATTCGGTTTATAATAATAACTCTTATACCTATACTGTTTTTTTCTTTACATTTGGGTTGATCGCATTGATTTCTGCCTTATTTCATAATGGAGCAGAGTTTGCTATTTTGAGAATTGAAGATGTTGCTCTAGGCGCTTTAATTGGAACATTAGCATCCTTTTTATTATGGCCCGATTTTGCAAAAAAAACATTTAAAGATGATCTTTTGCATGTTGTTTCCGAGCTTGAAAATCTTTTTCAATATATAATTAATTGGAGTGCTGGTGAAATAAAAGAAGAAAAAGTTTATATTCAAAAAGTCTTATCAGCAACAAATAATCAAAATGCAAGAATTAAAATATCAGAAATTTATCATGAACTTGGGAAAAAAAATTATCCTTTAAAAGAATATGAGGATTTTATTTTATCTCAAGAAAGAATTCATTATACATTATTGACCATTTATAATTCTCTAAGAATTAATTCTTATGAAAAGAGAAAAGAAAGTCTTCCTTTTGTTTATGAGCAATTAAATTCGATTCAAAACTATTTTCGTATTTGTGTAGCTCGCTTACCACTTTCAAAAGAAAAGGCGATTGAGCTTATAAACAGTGTAGATGAGTTTAATCTTATTGAAAATCTTGAAAGAGAGGCCATTAAAAATTTATATGATCATCATGGTAAAACGGCATCATTTGATATGATCAAATACCGTTCCCTATTAATAAGGTTGCTGCAAGAAGTGAAGTCCATGAACGCAGAAATAAATAAGATATTAGATTATTATGTCCAATCTAGGGTCTAATAATGACCTAAAATCATAAATTCTATTGATATTTTACATTTTTAGTCTTTTTAAAGTTGATATACAGACTCTATGTATGGCAAGCTGCAATCTCTATTTTTTACTGTTTCTGATGGAGACGTACTTATGCATCTTATTGGGTTTGATATTGGTGGAACAAAAGTAGAAGCTATGCTGATTTACATTGGCAAGCTAAAAAAGGAGGAATCCTTTATCTCTTCTTTTGAGTTCCAAAAATCATCAGGAGATATTGTCCCAGGATATGTCCTTTATAAAAAAAGAGTAGCAACGGAAAGGCATAATGGATACGTACAATTAATAGATAAAATGGCTTTATTAGCTAAAGAAGTATGTGCTGAAAAAAATGTCGATTTACATTCCTTATCCGGTATCGGACTCAGTGTTCCTGGTCCTGTTGACCCCAAGTCGGAACTTGTCACATCAAGTAATACAATGATCCTAGTCGGCCATAATTTACACCAAGATCTTCGAGATAAATTAAAAGTAACATTTCCTATTATTTCTGAAAACGATGCCAATTGTTTTGCATTAGCAGAAACGCTATGTGGGGCAGGTCTCGATTACTTTAAAAAAACAGGAATTCCTGTAAATAAACAGGTGAGCATTGGACTCATTTTAGGATCCGGTTTTGGTGGCGGTATTGTTGTAAATGGAAAAGCCGTTACAGGGCGTAGAGGGGGAGCAGGAGAAGTTGGGCATATGACTCTTTATCCTGGAGGGAGTCCTTGTTACTGTGGCCGTGCTGGTTGTGCCGAGCAATATTTATGCGGACCCGCTTTAGAGGCTTCTTTAAATAATCGAATTTATTCTCAAATCGAAAAACGTCCAGGTGCTGCTGAAATATTTGAACTTTATAAAGCACAAGATCCTATCGCGCTTGCCGTTGTGAAAAGATATAAATCTGATCTCGCTTTCTTTTTAGGAACCTTAACTTGCATGCTTGATCCTCATTATTTTGTTTTAGGAGGAGGATTAAGTTTACAAGATGTTATTTATGAAGGTCTCGAGAAAAAAATCGGCGAAAATACATATCTTCCTGAACAAGCTATTTCTATTTATAAACATAAAATAGGTGATTCCGCAGGAGCTATTGGAGCCGCTTTGGTTGTTTTAGAGCAAAATAACCTACATTTTTAAAAATATATTTTATTCATTTAAAAGTTTAAATTGTTATATTATTATCTCTAAATTTTTTCGAAGCTGTTTTAATATTTTTGTGAGCAATTCTTTATCATTTTCAGGTAGGTCTTTTAAAACTTTAGGGCGTATTTTTTCGCTTACTTTAAATGCATCTGTAAGTTTGTTTTCACCGGTATCGGTTAAATGCAAACTTTTTGCTCGTTTGTCTTTATTGTCATCTTGTTTCTGTAACCATTTTTTTTGTTCCATATTTTCAAGGGAACGAGTTAAACTTTGCGGCTCTACGTCCATGATCAAAGCCAAATCTGCCTGTCTAATTCCGGGGTTTCTTCCAATATAAACTAATATCCTTCTTTCGAGTCTGCTCAGATCATACTCTTTCCCCAGTTCATCTAATTTGTTTCTCCAAAGATTAATTGTATCAATAAAATAAAACTCTAAAATCGCATCTATACTCAAATTTTCAGTTTTAAATTTTGGAATGGAAGCTATTTTCTCAGAAGGCAATAATTCAAGATTTTCCATGTTTATCTCCTGTTGAGTATTAAAAACGCAAAGATCTGATCAAGTCCTGTATGGAACCACTACTAAGAAGAATAAATATAACTGGAAAAATAAAGAAAACCAGAGGAAAGACCATTTTTACAGGAGCTTGAGCCGTTATTTCATCTAATTTGAGATTTGCTTGAGTCCGCATATTTTTACTTAATTCCGTTAAATTTTTTTGGAGTGACGTTCCTAGCTTCAAAGAGATAATCATATTTTCAATAATCTCATCGTAATATTGGTTCTTTTTTTTACCAGTTGATTTTTGAAGAGCAGTGATAAAGGGACATCCAATGGAATAGCGCGTTAAAGCTTCGTTTGCCGCTTTTTTAATATTTAGATTTATTGTAAATGTCATTGCATTTTCAAATGACTGGTAAATGTTTTTTCCCGCATCTAGATTTAATAAAATAATATCTAAAAAATCGGCTGTTTCATGCTGAGTGAGAATAAAGTTATTTTTAAGAAAAGAAAAAGTCCATATTTTTTTTCGAATAGAAATAAATTTTGATTTTTGAAAAAGAAAAATAAAAAAGAGATTCAATAAAAAAGATAAGAATATAAATTTCATATTATTTTAGTTGCGCCATTTTTTTTAGGATATAAAATCCTGTTGTATTTAGTAAAATCATAATAATTAAAAGAAGAATACCAATTTTATTTTGAAAGAAAAAAAGAATATAAGAAGGGGATATTATCCAAATTATAAATGCAATAAATAAAGGAAAAATTCCAATGATAAAAGATTGGAATCTTATTTGAGCCGTAGTTGCTGACATTTTTTTTTCCAATAATAATTTCTCGGTTATTCTAATATCTATTTTTTCTAAAATTGTAACTAAATTTCCGCTATTCATATAACCAATTTTTATCGTATTTAGCAACAATAATAAATAGTAATTTTTTTTATTATTTTTAATAGATTTCGTAACAGAATAAATAGATTGATCGAAATTCATTCCTTGAGAATAATAACGATTTATTTTATAAATTGCGGTTTGAATGGGCAGAGGCCATTTTTTTTTATTTTCAATGACTTTAAAAACTTGGGAAAGCTGAACACCAGCTTTTAAATACGAGATTAGTAGTTTAATTAATTTAGGAATTTCTTCTTCTTGCTTTTTTAAAATGATTTTATCTTTTATCATTTTAAAAATGTGTGAGGATAAAGTTTTACCAATTAAAAAAACAGGGTGAATTTTAAATAATATAGAAATTTCTTTTTTATGATAAAGATAATTTAAATAATAATTTTGGAAAATAAATAATAAGAAAAGCAAAAAAAATGTCATATTATATTTTTTCAAATAAAGATTTTGTTATAAAATTATTATTTTCAGATAATGATATCATTTGGTGTATCGCTGAAATATAACGGTGTCCTTTTTCATTTCTTGATAGCTGAATGATATAATGAATTGCTGAAGAAATTTGTTCCCGAATTGCACGAGACGGCAAATGGGAAGATGCAAAAAGAACTAAAGTTTCCAGTCTTCGGAGAGCGTCAACAGTCGTGTTGGAATGTATTGTTGACATACTGCCTTCATGACCTGTATTCATAGCTTGCAGCATGTCTAAGGCTTCTCCCCCTCGGCATTCTCCTATGATAATTCTATCAGGTCTCATTCTTAATGAGTTTTTTAATAATTCACGAATACAAATACTTCCTTTTTGTTCCATGTTTTCTTTTCGGGTTTCCAGACGTATTACATGTGGTTGTTGTAATTTCAGTTCAGCGGAATCTTCAATCGTGATGATTCTTTCTTTTGGACATATAAAAGAAGATAAACAATTTAATAATGTTGTTTTTCCTGTACCTGTTCCTCCCGATATTAAAATATTTTTCTTAGAGAGAACAATTTCTTTTAAAAGAGATGCGATTTCATTTTCAATTGATTTTTTTTGAATCAGTTCATAAAAGGTAATCGATTTTTTTGGGAACTTACGTATTGTTAAACAAGGACCATCTAATGATAAAGGTGGAATGATGGCATGTACTCGAGATCCATCTGGCAGTCTGGCATCACAAAAAGGGATACTTTCGTCTATTTTTCGACCAACTTGATTACATATTCTTTCTATAATTCCTTTTAAGTTTTCATTTGAGTCAAATTTCAAATTTGAAGAAATGATCACTCCATTTTTTTCTAAAAAAATATTTTTTGAATTATTAATCATGATTTCAGATATGGAATCATCTTCAAGTACAGAAGTAATAACTCCATATTGATACGATTCCGCCCATAGGCACCAAATATATTTTTGAAATAAATTTCGATCTTCTTTTTCAAAAAAATGATATTTTTCCCAAAAATTTATATTTAAATAATGACATGTTGTTTTAAAAAAAATAATGTCATCAATTTTTTCTTTATATAATAAATAATCAGAGTTATTTGAAAATTCATTTTGGATCATTTCTAGCGTTGTTTTAAAAATAGGTGATGAAAAAATATTTGAAATTTCTTCTTCAATAGGAGGAATGAAATTAGGTTGTAATGTACATTCTATAGTGATATTTTCATTTTCAAAAGAAAACTGATGTTTTAAATAATAGACATTTTTTTTATTTTCATGTTCAAAATAAATAAATCCGTTTTCGAGGAAAAATTGATAAAATAAATTTTTAGTACTCTTTGTTTTTAAGAAAATATCGTTTTCTGTATTGTTTCCTATGGATAAATAATAATTATCTTCAACAAGAGCCGATTTATTTAAACTTTTATGAATCATATTCCATTTCATTTTTTTAAACCCGGAATGAATTGAAAAGAGTCATTTTTTATTATTTTTTGAATATGCTCATTTTCTATAAATTTGTTTAATGTTATTGCTTCATCTTTATTTATTATATTGTCATTGGGGTTTCGCAGAGAAATTGAGAAATTGGCATATTGTTTCATAAATGTAATTATTTTAACTTCTTCAGGATAAATATAAAAACTAATTGAATTTGCGGAAGGAACGTTTATTTTTTCTTCTATTTCATCATTTATTCCTACGATTTTAATGTTTTGTAAAATAGTTTCAGTAACTTTTCCAAAATTAGGAATGTTTAAATGAGCAATAAGATCGATTTTATCTCCAATTTTAAGAATTGTTCCATAATTTCCAAAATCGATGTCCAAAACAAAAAGTCTTTTTCCATAAGGAATTTTTTCAGGCACAGAGTTTTTTTGAAAAGGACTCATAAATAAATTTTTTAATAAGGGAGTATTTTCTTTTATTGGAATTAGAATTTTTTTTCCAATATATCGATCGATTTGGTCGCTTTCAATAAAAAAAGAACTCAACTCACTTGAATTTATTTCACTTAACTTAAAATCATTTTCATTTACAATATGTCCTTGAACTAAATTACTTTTTGCTATTAATATAGATTTCATATTTTGATTTGGATTTGATGATTGCGAAATCGATTTAAAAATTAAAAATTGAATGAAGGTTATTAAAATAGCATAAAAAGAAGTGATTAAAATTTTCTTTTTAGGGTTTTTTATTTTTTCTAAATTATTTTCTTTTAAGTCATTCCATTCAATCATATTTTATCCAAAATAATTATTATAAATTTTCACTATTAAAAATATCTTCATTTTCTTTTATTGAAGTATTTCCGGTAACTTTTGAAGCATTTTTTTGCGCTTTATCAGCAGCAGAATTTGCTTTTTTTTCTGATTCACTTATTTTAGAAGTATCTTGACCCGCTATCGCTCCAGCTAGAGATGCAATTTTTGATTTCATAGCACCACCAAAAAATGCGGTTGCAGCAATGGAAGCAACGGCAATTAAGCTTAGTATAATTGCGTATTCTGTTAAACCTTGGCCTAATTCGGATTTTCTTTTTTGCATTGTTGATTGTCTCCTTTTAAAATGCAATTTGTTTATTTCTCTTTTATTTAGAATTTAAAACAGATTTCCTATTTGGATTCTTTTCTTTGATTTTATTGCTAAAAAGATCTTCTCTCTTTTTAATACGCCTTTCTATGATTTATTTAGCAAAAAAATTAGTAATTTATAAAGATTTTAAAGTCGGTCAAAAGTCTCTTCTCCATATTAAAAAAATAAATGAAATCTTTCATTCAATTTAGGATGAGGTGGATATGCTAGTTTTAAATACGATGCAAAATAAAGCGGAATTAAATTTAAATATGATACTTAAAAACTATGAAAATACAGAAAAAAATATGGTTACACTTATTATTCCAAAGAATCATTCTGCAAAAAAAGTAGGATTGTTAAATCATGTGAATCTTCATCCTAATGAGGGTTTATTGTATAAAAATACTAATTTTTTTCATACCTTTGGGATGTTTTTTCCAATTGGCATAATTTGTTTTGATAAAAGTAACAAAATTTTAGCAAAACCTATCATAGTCCCAAAAAATTCATTATTTATTGTTCCATTTAAAACAAAATATATTGCTGAAATAAATAAAAGTATTATTGATAATATAAAAGATAATCATTATCCCAATAAAGTTTTAGTATATAAAAATAAAATATTTTTATATCTTTTCAAATATTTAAAACATATTTTATTTTTAAATATTTTCATTTTTAGTTTTTTTCTTTTTATGGCAGCCTATGCTGACGAAAGTTTAAAACTCACTTTGGGACGTGAAAAAACAATTGATCTTGGCAATGCTCCGCAGAGTATTCAAAATTCAGATCCTGATATCCTTGATATACAGAGAGTAGGTTTAACAAATTCTATTAAATTAATTCCAAAACAAAATGGAAAAGTAAAACTCATTGTTCAATATTCTGGTGGTATAGAAAATATATGGAATATCCAAATTGGCAAAGAGGATAATTCTTTTTCTTCTAACTTAGGTGATATTTATTCCGAAAATCAAAATTTGTCTCTTCAAGTTATGGCTCGTCCTTTAAATCAAATATCTGGAATAAAATATCAAATTAAAAATGGAAAAATAATTCTTTTAGGTCATATCTCAGATTATGAATCCTTTCGAAAATTAGTGGTAGCTGTTGTATCCAAACCAAATGTTTTTTTTCCTGCATTTAGCTTTTCAAAAGAAATTGAACATGTGGTCTTTAAATCCCTTCAATCTGATTTAAAGTTATTTGGTGAAAGAGATTTGAGAATCTTAAATAAGTCTGGGTTATATTCTTTGTCTGGAGTTCCTTCTTCACCAATTGGGAAAAATAAATCTTGGCAATTTTTAAGTGCTTTAATTCCCAATTTGATCGATTCTACAAGTAATATGACAGGTGATAGCGCTATTATTCAAGTGAATCTCGAGTTTTTAGAAGTTGGAAAATCGGAAAAAATTGGTGTCGGTTTTCAACAGCCTGGGATGAATCAAGCCATATCTGGGAGCTTATCTTTTGCTCCTAATTTATTGTCCTCTGGAATATCACAACCTACTTTACAAATTGCGCCATTAACATCATTATTAAAGGCTTTACAAGAGCGATCCTATGCGAGAAATTTAGCAAAGCCTGTTGTCATTACCCGATCGGGAGAAAAAGCATCTTTTCTTGCTGGTGGCGAAGTTCCTGTTGTCAGTTCATCATTTAATACAAATGGGCAAAGCTCGAGTGTTTCCTATAAACCTTTTGGAATTTTGTTTCATGTTACCCCCAATTTGCAAACAGATGGATCTATTTGGCTGAAATTAGATTTAGAAGTGAGTGATATATCAGAACAACTCAGTTATCAAAATGTCCCTGGTTTTACGACAAGAAGAGTCAACACCAACATCATTTTAAAAGATAAAAAATTCGCAATTTTAAGCGGTTTAGTCCAAACTAAAAATTCAAAAAATGTTGATAAATTTCCTATTTTAGGAAGCATTCCTATCATTGGTGAATTGTTTAAAAGTAGAAGATTTAAAGACGATGAGTCTGAATTATGGGTTGCCGTTTCTGCTATGAGAGGTGATCTATTAGATGAAGATAAAGATATACAAGCCTTAATTGAAAATAAATTTGCAAGTTACAAAAAGAATATTACAGGTAGTTTATTAGATTAAGGGAAATATATGTTTTTAATATACGATTATAATAATTCAATAATACATTTTAGTTATTGTAATAAAGAGGAAACGAGCCCTTATAGAGGTATTTTATTTGAATCTAATGAAAAATTTTATTTTAAAAATAACTTAATTTGTTTGTTTTTAAATTTAAAATTGAAAAACAGTATTTTAATTACGGACTTTCGTTTTTATATTAATAATAAATTTTTTAAATTCACTATTTTATATTTTTTTGTATTCATTTATAAAATTTATTTATTTGTTAATTTTATTGCTTTAAAATTAAGTAAAATTGAAGATAAATATAAAAAAATAATGAAGCTTTGTATATTTATCATTTTTGTATTTATGTTCTTATATCAATTTTTTATATGTGGTTTTTATGAAGATAAAAATAAAAAAGAAGATAAACTTAACGTTTCCTTACAGGATTGGAGAAAAGTAATTTTCCAAATGCCTATCATAAAGTCAATAGAAATAAATAAATTTTCATATTTTGAAGAAAATTTACCTTCTATTAAGGGGATTTATGATTTTTATGTTTTGCCAATTAAGTCAGAGAATGGAAAAAATGATTATCCAGATAGATATTTTGCAGTTTCTTTTAAAGAGATAATAACAATGGATAAAAATTTAAATATAATAAAATTATCAAGTGAAGTTAACTGCGTAAATGAAAATAAAGATAAATATTTTATTTTTTTAATTCATAAAAATATAGATATATTGTTATTTGAAAAGAGAAGTCAGGTTTCAAATATTCAAAAGTATATTATGGTTCCTCAATCAAATTTTATAAGTAAAATAAATTTTAAAAATATTTGTAATTATATTTCTCTGATATAGGATTTTTAATAATGACATATGAAAAATTATATATATATTCTTTTAAAGATAAAATTTATTATAAAGTAGAAGATTTTTTTACTTTGTTTAAAGATATTATTTTCAAAATAATTAATAAAAACTTATTTATGATTGAAATAAAAAATCAAAAAAACATTTTAAAATTAAATGAATTTTTTATTTATAATCATGATCTCTATTGTTTTGTCAATAAATCATATTCGGTCATTGTTTTTATAGTAGGAAATTTGACAGAATATTTTTTCATTTTAAATAATATTGACGCGATAAAAAAATTATTTCTTGATTTCTTTTTTTTAAAGTTTTTTTACTTTATTTTGGTAAAAATATTCATTAAAAATATCCATATTATAAAATATATTATCATGATTTTGTTTTTAATATCTTCTTTTTTTATCGAAAATAAAGTAAAAGAAAATACAGATTTAATTAAGAATAGGAATTTGGTTCAAAGAAAAATTTATATTGGTTATCAAAATATCCTTTTAAAGGCCAAAGATAATAAATTTGCAAATAAAAAGGAAGTTCTTATTAAGAAAGAAATAAAAATCAATTCTATTATAAACTTAAATGAAATAAATAAAAAACATAAAAATACGTTCAAAAAAATTTCAGACAGAGATACTAGATATTTTTTAAATTTAAAGAAAGATCTTAAAAAATGAAATTAAATAGTGAAAGTGGCCAAACTTTATTTGAGTATTTAATTGTTATAGCCATCATTTTATTTTTATCGCTCTCAATTATAGAGATATCAAGATTATATGCTTTTAAAAATTATCTTCAAATTTTGACTTATGACAAAGCTAATGAAATATCTCATTCTCATTTATATCTTTTAAAAAATAAACTATTAGAGGATAAAAGTAAAAATGTTTTGAGTCCTGTTTCCAAATTAGAAAAAGAAATAAAAAAAAATATAGAGTTTAATTTAAATCATTTTATGACTTCTCAGTTGTCATTTGATTTTAATAAAAATAATAATTTTCTTTATTTAAATGATCATGATATTTCATTAAGTATAGAATTTATAAATCGTTATAATGAATTAAATACTCCTGGTATTTATATAAAAATAAATGCTTGTTTGCCTGTTTTATTTTCGGGATTTTTTCGTAATTATCTTTATCAAAAAAAGAATCTTCCGCAAATTGGAAAAAAAGTAAATGAAAAAATATCAGAAGATAATACAGCTTCAAGAAATTGTCTTGGTTATTATTCCTCTAACTCAATATGGACACCTTTTTTTTGGTTTCGGGTGCGCACAAGTTCCTTTTTTCCTTGGCCGGCTTCTTCTTCTATTTATCAAAATGGATTTGCCGTCTCAAATAAATTTTATGGACTAGAAAATGATTTAAAAGAAACTGTTTTACAAGCAATTCATAATAATAATTTAACGTTGTTTTTTAATGAACATAAAAAGGAATTTTAATGTTTCTATCCCATCAAAATAGAGATCAAGAAGGACAGGCATTGGTAAGTGGTTTGATACTTCTTGTTTTTACTTTGTTTTTTTCAATTTATTTTTTATTTATGTCGGAAACTTATTCCCGTAATTATTCTAATATTCAAAAGGCCAGAGAGCATGCATTAAGAGAATCTTCAAAAATAGCGAATTTGATAAATCAAATAACTATAAATAATCAATTGATCATACAATCAATATCTGTTGCAGAAAATGCTTATGCGGAAGCTGCTGAAATTGGTTTGTATATTGGTTTTAATCAACCCTATTGGGAAAGCTATGGTTTATTAAATCAAATAAACTCTTCGTTAAATCATTTTTTATTATCAGATAAATCTAAAAATTCATTAAATTTAATTTACTCTTCGCTTTTAAATAAATCAGCAAGAGGATTATTTTTAGCGAAATCTTTATCTGAAAAAAATAAAAAAATAATTGAGAAAATTCCGGACCAAATTTCAAGGCACTTTATTCAATCTTCTAATGCGGAGGTTTTTTGTTTTTCATTGGAAAGCCAAAATAAGTATTATCAAAAACCTGGCTTTCATGATATTCCTATTTATGAAAACTTGTATCATTTTTATCTTGAAAAAAAAGGATGTAAGTTGACACAAAGCAGAGGTTTGTATGGTTTTTTAAATTCACAATTACCGTTGCTCTTTTCTTCTGAGAATGATGATATTCTTTCCTATCAATCTTTTAACTCAATATTAAAGAATGATTTTTATGGAATTTGGTATGTCGATCCTACTCAATATAAAGCATTTTTTAATTCTTTATATTTTCATTCTGGCAGTTTTGTCGAAGAAAACTCAAAGTTTACAGTAATTTCAAAATATCTTTCAAAAATCCCCTTTTTTCAAGATATAAAATTAAATCAAAAAGAAATTCTTTCTGGTTTTTCTAAAATAATTAATGTAAGAATTACGCACCCCTATTTTTATTGCCAACCAAATAAAAATCAATTTGGTGATTTAATTCGTGAAGAAGATTTTTTAAAAATGGATCAATGTATTTTGAATGAAAATTATTTTATAAAGTCTTTTTTTTATCCGAGTTGGACATCTCTCATTACAAAAGAAGAAGATAAAAAATGAAACCTCTTAAATTTTATGAAAATGGTCAATCCTTGGTTGAAATGCTTTTTCTTTTGCCTGTCTTTTTTATGATATTAGCAGGGTTTATTTTTATTTTTCAAAATCAGATGCGTATTTTTAGTGATGAGAGTGCTCAAAGTGCTCTTATGCTTTCAGAATCCTATTTTGATCAAGAAGAGAAACGACAAGCTCATTGGGCAAGTGCAAAAGAAGACTCTATCGATTTAATAAAGAAACAAACGGAACAGAGTTTAAATTCCAGTTCTTTTTTTAAAAAAAGTGTTGATATGAAAAATGGTGTTTTTTTAGATAAAAAACCAATAAAGCGGCAGCAGCAAATTCAGTCCTGTTCTTCTGAATCCTTATACCAGGTTTTGTTGAAAGAGAATGGACGTTTTGAGTTGATAACATGCGCTTCAAGCTCAGGGTATGAAAATCTCGAAAGCAAGTTTGAACCTAATTATAAAGCAGCTCCCGAGTCTCATTTTGGTTATTCTCTTTATTTTCCTCAGGCTGAATTGAGATGGTCTCATCGGCATTTTGCAGCAGCATATGCTGCTCAATCCTTTTCTCAGAGTGCGCAAGGAAATCTCTTTTCGAAACAGCAAGCTTCTTTGTCTCTTCCTGATAAAGGAAATTTTAATACAAACTGCTTTATGCAACCTTTTCGTCCTCAATGCTCTTTAGAGCCTGTAGCAATAATTTTTTCGCGTGCCGCAAAAGATTCGTCTAAGCTACAAATTTCATTGTGTTATTCAGAGGCCGCGCTCACTTGTGCCCCCACAGGACCCGCCCTTCCTGCCTGTCTTGCAGGGAAATTATCCCAGATCATCAATGCTTTAGAGCTTGGGGTGGAGGCCTGGGTCTGTCCAAATACGAACGCGGCTTTAAAAGCATCCCAAAATAGAGTGCGAGAATTGATTTTTGCTTATTCATCGATCATATTTAGCAAAGAAGTTGCTTTTAGAAGCGAAATTTTGATCAATAACGCAGCAAATAAAAAAAATTAAAAAAACTTGTTACGAATGCTTGACTGATCTTGCATTCGTGTATTAGTCACAGTCCTACCAAAGGTTGGCGCTTTAGCTCAGTCGGTAGAGCAGTGGACTGAAAATCCACGTGTCCCCAGTTCGATTCTGGGAGGCGCCACCATCCTTTACTTCCCCTTCTTTTTTCTATTATCTCCTTTTTAAAAATACCTAAATGCAGTAAGTGTGTGGTCTTCTTTTAAAGTAAGGTAAATGTATGCGTCCTAAGTCTTATTCTAATTTATCTCAATCAGTTTCTCAGTATGTCGAAAATTTACTACAAGTCGATAATGATCCTAATTTGCAACAAGTCATGCAAATTGCGAAAAAACGGGGAACGCCTCCTTTGCAGGTTGTGCCCACGGATGGTCGTAATTTAGAAGTGTTTGCTAGAACCGCCCAAGCAAAAAAAATTGTGGAAATTGGAACTTTATGTGGTTATTCAGCCGTATTTTTGGCAAATGCTCTTCCAGAAGACGGAAAGCTTTATACCTGTGAGCACAGCACTCACCACGCTGCTGTGGCAAGCGAAGTTTTTCAAAGTTTAGGCCTCTCTCATAAAATTGAAATAAAAATAGGGAAAGCCCTTGATACTCTCCCAAGCCTTGTTCGTGAAGGTCCTTTTGACCTTGTCTTTATCGATGCCGATAAAGCAAATTACCCAAAATATTTTGATTGGGCGGTAGAAAATTTAAGATCAGGCGGTCTTCTTATTGCGGATAATGTTTTTGTTTTTGGATTTATTGGTGATGATGAACTCCCACAAGGAGAATTAGCGAATTTAATACAAGCTATGCGCAACTTTAATGAAAAATGCGTAAAAGATAAAAGGCTTGTTACTACCTTTTTACCAACCGGAGAAGGTATGATGGTTGCTGTAAAAAAGTAATTTCGCACAAAAATATTCTTATGTCGGATTTTTTAATCAATTTAATAACGATGCCATTTATAAGTACTAGGAATACATGGCTGTGGACAATTTTCGGGACTTCCATTTTCAACAGAAGACCAAGCAACTAAACTGCGCACCACATTTTCAAGTGGTACTTTACGTTGCGCGGCATAAGGAGAATAAAAAGTCCATTCTGGATCTGGTCTTGTTGGGTTTTCATTCCACTTATAAATATTATAATTGTAGGAAGCTGTTGTTGAATTTGGAACTAAACCAGTTGAAACATCGGAACTTCCTGATGGTGTCCAAATAAAATCAGGGTGTGCGTTTTGGTACCATTCCCCACCTATAATTCTATCACTGGAATCTAATTCAAGGTCATAATAATAGGTAACAGAAATCACATTATCATTTCTTGGTGAATCTTTTGTTGCTGTATTTGGCCATGTTTCACCTATATATTGAATTGTGGTTTCAACTCCAACAATTTTTGCAGCATATCTTGATCTATAACTTGGAAACTTATCATTTGTAAATTGGGATCTAGGAATAGCGGCTTCTTTTGCTGTAGCTCCTGCAACTCTTGTTTGTGGATTAAAATAGCGGTATTTATAGCCAACAAGGGGCTGATTCCAAACTTGAAAATCATAAGTCGCATCAATAACAACACTGCGATTATTGATTCCAAGTTGATTTACTAAAGTTAAATGAAATGTCCCTGGGTTTGTATCAAAGCATTCTTGACTAGTAATACGTCCATTGGAATCTGTAGTAGGATTTTTTTGGTTACAGCGGCCTCCAATAAATTTAGTTGGAGCACTTAAATTAGCCCAGAGAATTGTAGAAAGTGCCTTGATATCTGATGGGTAAAATGTAATTTTTGTTCCGGCAGCATTTGTTAAGTTAACGCTGCGAACAGGTCTATTGTGCATGTATGCGGCAGGAGCCCAGCCATGACAAATACCTTCCCATCCTTCAAATTTTCCGTAATTTTGTGCATCGGCTATAATTGTATTTGTTAAGGAGTAATTACTGTCTCCCATTAATAAATCGTATTTTTCTGCTGGGGAGAGATAATTTGTTTTTCCTTCGCTTACTAGTGTGGCTGCTGGTCGTTGTCGTAAAATATAATTTGCATAATCATTTATTTCCATGTCAGGTAAATTTTCTGAATATCTATTTGTTATATTTCCTTTATAAAGAGGCCAATAACTTCCAGACCAAGGTTGAAAAGTTAATGTATAAGAGGATATTTTTTTAGCATCAATAGCATTAATATTGTCTATAAATGTTGCTGGATTATCTATAACATATTTAGGATTATCATTTCCTTGGTATTCAGAAAAAGGTTTAAAAGATCTCGATCTTTTACTTGCACTTTTCATAAGAGTATTACGATATTTATCTTTTTTCTCTACAAATGATCTTGATTTAATATCGGATTCAGAAAATTGAGTTTCTATTATTTTATTTCCTGATACTTGTTTTTTAGTAGGAATTTTATCCATGGTAGCTTTGGGATTTTCATGAAACTCTTTAAGAAATTTATCTAAATTTACTTCATCTTGTGCATATGCAATAGAGGAAATTCCCATCAAAATTGCAATAGGTAGTTTTCGAAAATTTTTGCTATAATCCATAAGCAAAACTCCTAATAATATATTATTAAATTGTTTTTAAATAAATTATGTAAAAAAAATATGAAATGCCGACACTTCAATCGCGAAACTAATATGTTAATTTAATTATGTCAATATAGTAAGTTAAAAAATATTAAGAGGATTTTGATTTAAATTTTTCATTAACAGCAATTTGCCACATTATTACATATAGTAAAGATATATATATATAAACAACAGAAGAATCGAAAAAAACATTTTGGGTTAGAGCGTGTACTAAATTTGAAAAGATCATAATAGATAAACAAAAAGGCAAAACGCTATATTCCTTTTTTTGTTCTTTTAATTTTTTTCTTAGAGTTATATAAATAATTATTAAAGATGTAAGTATCCAAAATGCAGCAAGAAGCCCACCACTTCCTAAAATTTCTAAATAATTATTATGAGCATTATATTTTTCGGGAAGATTTTCGTATCCCATTTTGTTGTAATAATTTTCACGTACTCCTGCTTTTAACCAGTAATTACCCTGACCAACTACTGGTTTATCAATAAACATTTGAGTGTAAACTTTCCAAAAATATTGGCGATAATTTCCAGTATCTAAAGAATGTGACTGTGTAATTGAATTTGTAGTAAATTCGATTCTTTCTATTAATCCGTATTTTTTACCAATAAAGAAACTAGAAATTAAGACAACAATAACTGTTAATGTGGTGAATACTGGCTTTTTTCTTATTCCTAAAATAAAGGGAACAAATGCAAGCATAAGTACACAAGCAACTCCAGCTGTTCTTCCTGAACTTAAAATTACAATAATAAAATTACAAAAAGTAATTATTGCTAATGAAATTTGAGGTAAATATTTTTTATGCTGAAAGAAAATAAAGTTGATAGAAAAAGAGCTTTTTTTTGTAATAGATTGCCATAATAAGCTCCATGCAAAAGAAGCGTAAGCTAACCCAACTCCTGCAATCGTGAGAGGATGGCCATAAAAACCATTTGTTCTATACTTTCCGTTATCTAGTAATTCAGTGTCTTCTAGAATTTTTCCTTTAAAAGAATGGTAATCAATTCCAGAGTTATATTGATATATTAATGCCAAACAAATAAAAATGGATGCTGGAAATAAACCAGAAAGAAAATATTTTAAAGGCATGATTTCAATATCTTTTGCTTTTAATTTTGCATTCACATTTTTTTTACTAAAGTGGGTTAGAATTAAAATAAGAATACTACCAATAAAAAGGGAGGATGGAAAATTACTTTGCAAAATACTAGGCCATTTTAATTCAATTGTGTATTCGAAATTTGGAAAAAGATTGTCGTGGAAAAAATAGTTAATTATATTTGTAATTGGAAAAATAATATGGAGAGCAATTAAACATATTGATATTTTTGAAATAAAATTTGGTATCTCTTTTTTGTTTAAAATAAAAAATAGAGATGGTAAAACAATACAAATTAAATAAAAGGATGCTCCTTGTAAAGCAATCCCTAAATAAAGTAAAAAAGGCAAAAGAAAAAATATAGTATTTATTAGCATGCATATTTCCTATGAAAGGGTTGTGAAGAGTATAATAAATTAAATAACATATTAAGATTCACTTCGTTTCATTACTAGGTCAAAGGGTTTATCTCAGTATAGCTGAAAATAATTTTTAAAAAGGGTATCCTCTACTCAAAATTATTGTTTATTTTATGACCTACTTTGAAAAAAAAGGGAAGAAGAGCCCGAATGGAGAAATTTGTAAGGAAGGATTTTAAAAAAATGCTCTTTATTTAAGATTTCTTAAAAGTAAAATTAAGGAACAACCGTCTGGTCATTTGCCATTGCATTAAAGAAATTATAAGTCATATAATAGTCCCCATTGTCACCCATGTTTGCACTCCATGAGTTTCTAATTTTAAGTAGTTTTTGATTGTTATCGTATCCAATCACGATAACCTCATGTCCTGCATTTGTTCTTACACAACGATTAGAAGAGGAGCTCGGTTGGGTGCATGCCCAAAGGCCGCCACGATTTTTAGAAAGAACAGTTCCCTCTTTTTTTATCATTGTGGATGGAAAATCTCCATTGTAAATAAATCCAATTGCAACCCTATAACCTGAATTTAAAGCCTTGATAATTTCATTTAGGTCAGCTCTCATATTATATGTTATTATAGAATCGGAATAACCTTTAAAACTAGTATTATAATATTGATTTAAGTTAACAGTTTGATTTGGAGAAGGATAACGATATCCAAAACAATAATTTTTAGCAATGAATCCATATTTTTTTAAGGGAAGAATAATATTATTTGCAGTATAGGCTCCATTCCAATAATTATTTCCTAATGTGTAGTCTAGTGCAAGGGAACATTGTTGATCAAGATAATCTCCCATTTTAAAACGGGCATCAAGTATAGCTGTTGAAGCAAAAGTAACACATGTTCCATATTGTCCTTGATCAAGTACAGGAACATTCGCCATTCCAAGGTCAACGGCACCTTGGGAATCACTGAAGCGTATTATTCCTTTGCTATAATCATATTCTCCACCTGTTAAATTCATTTCCTTGTTTGCATTGTCAATTTTATCAATCATTTTTTGAGTAAGATCTATTTTCATAAAATTTATTTTTTTATATATAGTATCAGAGTTTGTTAGTAAATTATTTTCTGTGTTTTGTTCTAAATTCATTTCGATGGATCCATTTAAATTAAAATAATCCAAAGCTGAATTTTTTTCTTGAGAATAAGAAGAAAATGAAATTAATGAAAAACCACAAACTAGTAAATTAAAATTAATTTTCGATCGCATAAAAATCTCCTTTAAATAAATAAGTTAACGGAACAAAAAGAAAAAATTCGTGTTTGTATTCGTCAGTTATTTTCAAATTTAAAGAAAAATTTCGTCAATATTATTTATGATGAATGGTGAATTAATTCTTTAGGAATTTTTTTTCTATTCTCATTTATATAATAAAAAAAGGTTTTAGTAAAAACTAAAACCTTTCAAAATTCGAAAAAATTAATTTATATTAAAATTAAAATTCAAAATCTAAACAAGATATATCTGGAGATAAAACGCTTGCTAAAAATGATTTTGCTTCTGGTAAAACATGATGAGTAAAGAACTTAGCTGTTTTAATTTTGTTATTATAAAACTTTTTATCATTCACAGAAAGATTAGAATTCGATAATTTTTCACATGCTAAAACAGCTTGTTCTAATAAAAGCCCGCAAATTATAGTATGGCCAAAAGCCATCATAAACGGATATGCATTTAAAATTGCGGCATGTTTATTGCCTTTTTTTGCAATTTCACTCATGTGCATTGCGCCTCTTCCAATTTTAGAGACATAATCTCCGAGCATGAGCATTTCTTGGGAAAGATCTTTGTGTTCTTTATTTTTTTCTACAAAGGAGCCATGACGACCAAGCCAACTCATAAAAATTTGGCCGTCTTCCATTCTCATTTTACGACCAACGAGATCGAGAGCTTGAATTCCATTTGTTCCTTCATAAATTGAGGTGATTTTGGAATCTCTTAAAAGCTGTTCCACGGGATAATCTTTCGTAAAACCATAGCCACCATAAGTTTGAATGGATTGAGTTATGGAATAAAATCCCATGTCGGTACACCAAGATTTCATAATTGGAGTTAATAATTCAAGAAATCCATGGGCTCTTTTTTTGTCTTTTTCATTTGTTGAATGTTCTGATTCATCATGCATAAGTGCTGTAGTATAACATAAAGCTCGCATGCCTTCGACAATACTTCTTTGTCTAAGTAACATACGTTTTACATCTGGATGATTTACAATAGCAATTCTAGGAGGATTTGAAGCGTCTTTTTTTGCTGAAATATCAACGCCTTGAATGCGTTCTTTGGCATAGCCTTCTGCATTTAAAAAGGCAACAGAAGCTTGGCCTAAACCTTGTAAGCCAACCCCGATTCTTGCTTCATTCATCATAAGAAACATATAGTTAATGCCTTGATTTTCTTTTCCAATTAAAAATCCTTGGCAATCGTCATTATCTCCAAAACTCATGAGACAGGTAGAGTTTCCATGAATTCCCATTTTTTCTTCGAGAGAAATACAATAAAGATCGTTCTTTCCTGTAATTTTTCCTGAATTTTTATCAATACGAAATTTTGGAACTAAAAATAAACTAACTCCTTCAATTCCTGCTGGCGCCCCTTCAATACGTGCTAAAACAAGATGAAGAATGTTTTCCGTAAAATCATTTTCTCCACCAGAAATCCATTGTTTTACACCTTTAATTAAAAAGGAGCCGTCTTTTCCGCGTTTCGCAGTGGAACGTAAATCACCTACAGCACTTCCGGCAGAAGGTTCTGTTAAGCACATGGTTCCTGTCCATGCCCCAGAAGCAATTTTAGGAATACAGAATTTTTGCATCCATTCTTCCCCAAAGTGATTTATCACATGAGAAGCCGATTTTGTGAGTCCTGGATACATTGTAAAAGCTTGGTTTGCGCTTGAAAATATTTCCATAAAAACAGACGCAATAATGCCTGGAGCTTGAATTCCTCCGGCTTGTTCGGAGTCGGAAAGGGTAAGAAATCCATTATCTACAAATTGTTTATAAGCTTCTTTTGTTCCAGGAGGAGTTGTTACTTCCTTAGTTTCTTTATTATGAGTGCATCCGATACGATCGCCGACTTTATTTAGAGGCCCTAAATATTGATTACATAAAGTAATAGCTGATGTTAGCATTTCACCAACAGATTCGATGGAATGATCGGAATAATAGGGTATATCAAAAAGTTTTTGAATTTTTAGATATTCAAAAAGCACAAATTCAATTTCTCTTCTATCTACCATAAAGGAACTATTCGCAGCCATGCTTTATTCTCCTGAGAAATATATTTAGTCATAAGATGTTAACTCTTAAAAACCTCTATTTAGAGCCAGAATCTGTTGCAACTAATTTATCATCTGCATCGTCAAGAATAAGGGATGCAAATTGAGATGAATATTCCGAGTCTGATTTTATGGAAGCAAAGTCGGAATCAAAACGTGCAAGTTCAATTAGTTTTTTATCTTCAATAAGTGCAAGTTTCAAGTTTTGTAGTGCTTCACTTTTTTTTCCAAGAAGAGCAAGCATACATGCTTTGTTATAAATATAAATAGCAGTGTGTGGGCGTAACTTTAAGGCAGAGTTAAAATCATTTAAAGCATTTGAGTAATCTAAATTTTTATAAAATGAGATTGCTCTATCTGCAAAAAGATCATCTTTTGTATTATCTAAAGCTAATGCTTTATTGTACATTTCAATGGAATCTTCATATTTTTTGAGATTTCTAAATATTTCTCCATAAACGCTATAGGGTAACATATAATCAGGTTCTTCTTTTATCAAATATTTTAAAGAACCCTCTAAAATATATAAAGCGTTTAATTTTTTATACTCTGATACTAAAGAAGCATAAAATTGTTTATTATCATTTCCTGTTTCTGCAGAATATCGAGCTGCTACAGATGCGTCTTCCCAATTTTTATCTTTAAAATTTGCCATTGATAAATGAGCATAGACAAGTGATAAGGCGGATGGGGATATGTATTTTCTTTTAGATATAGTAGTAATTAATTTATTAAGATTACTGATAGCTAACTTATTTTTATTTTGGAGGCTGTATTGCATAACGGAAAGCTGTAAACGAGATTCAACATCGTTACCTAATAAAATCGCTTTTTCAAAACAAATCGTCGCTTCATTATAATTTTTGATATTTATAAATGCCAATGCTGCTTTGTGCCAAATCCAACGGTCAGGATATTTTTGTGCAAACTCTTTTAAAGAAAATCCTAATTCACTTGGTTTTGTTAATCTTGAAATTGCTGTAGCTGCAGATTGAGAGATGTCGTCTGTGTTTGCTCCTTTTTTAAGAGCTAGCTCAATATTTAATAAAGATTCTTTTGGATTTCTTTCAGAAAAAATGCGACCTTTTTCAATGTAAGAATCGAGATGATCGGGGAGTTTTGTAAGGGTTTCCACATAAAGATCTTCTGCGGCTTTTGGTTGTCCTGAATAATAAAGAATATCTGCTTTTGCAAATAAGGCTTTAGGTCTATTTGGCTCTAATTCATTCGCTTCTGTTATAAGCTCGATACTTTTTTGTAATTCATAAGGATGTCTGTAACCTTGGGAAACTTGTTGTTGAATTAATCTTGAAAGTTCAATATAAGCATCAATGTTTTTGGGATTTAATCTGATACTTTCTACCAAAAGCTTTTCTGCTTTTAACTGTTCTCCTGGTAATGCATTTATTAGTATTGATTTTGCTTCACGATAAATTTTTGAAGAATTTTCGTTATTGGAATTAGTTACTTTTTTATTATTAGATACTGGATATGGATTCACACTGCTAAGAGTCTCGAAGTGAGAAAGTAACAATATATTTAAAATAGAAAAATATAATATTTTATTTTTCAATCCAATTCCTTCCTCAGCATTTTTAAAATGCTGTGAAGCAAGTTATGCCTATATTGCATATCGACTTATTTATAAATTTATTAAGCTTGACACTTATTATTGATTAAGTATTTGATATTATTAATTTATATAATTTATTTAAGAATCTTGAGTGGATCAGGTAAAAGCATTATATGTTAATGCCTTGTAAACTGCTTTTTCCCATTTTGAAAAAGCAAGAAAGCGATTAAAATGAGAAGGATTTTATTTTATTTAGGTTATTTTTATTATTTGTTATTAGTAAAAACTGCGAAAATTAAGTTAACAGGATTTGAGCAAGTTCAAGAACTCTGGAAAATTGGTAAAAATGTAGTTTTCTGTTGTCCGCATAATGCTATTTTAGCATGTTTTGTAGGAGTGGATAGCCTTGTTCGCCCGAACGTGGTTTTAATATCCAGTTTAAGCGGTGATGGTGAACTTATTGCAAAATTGCTGATTAAAAGAAGATTTGAAATGATTCGAGGTTCCTCAAGTAGAGGGGGGAAAAAAGCACTTTTAGAACTTCAAAAAGCAGGAAAACTTGGTAAAAGTTTAGGCATTGCTTTTGATGGACCGAAAGGCCCTCCTTTTGTACCTAAAAGAGGTATTATAGGTTGCGCTCGTGCTGTTGAAGGCCCTTTGTTTTTTATTCATGCGCATGCTTTAAAAGGGAGATTTTTTGGATTTCCAAAGGGAATTCGTGTAAACTCTTGGGATCGATTTTTAGTGCCACTTCCATTTTGTGAGATTTCTGTTCATTTTGAAAAAATACCTGAAAAACAAGATTTAAATATTCAAGATGATCTGAAATATGAAGATTATGTATTAGAAAATGTCCAAAAAAGGGCAACGGATTTATATTCCCACATCTATAAAAAATAAAAAGATCCGAGAGTTGTTAATTTAATAAACACAAGGATCTTTTTAATCAATCTGCTAATTGCACATAAGTAACTTTACCTTTTGAGTTGTTTTGAATAATGTCATTGATAGATATGAGATAATATCCTTGAAATTGATTATTATTTATTTTTCTATATAAAGCAATTTTATCATTTAATTTAATAATAAACTTAATTGAATTTACTTCATTTGGAGGAAGCATATTAAAAAGATCATTTAATTTACCATTCCCTATTATGCTATATTTTTCAGTATCTAATATATCATAATTCCCATCATTTTTTAAGAAATAGAGATTTTCTTTTTCATTTGTGTTAATAACAAAAGCAGCGTATACATTTGCCACATAAATGGGTTCTAATGTTTTTTCTATACTATAGTTTGCATTATGGCCACTATAAGCTCCCAACGTTAATGATTTTGCTTTTAATATATTACCTTTATCATCAACAAAGCGAATATCCCAAATTCCTTTCCAAATATTTCCTACTTGTGGAATGCTATTGGCAATCTCACCAAAAGCAAATATTTTTTTATTCGCATTATAAGCATCATTAGGATTGCTACTGATCCAATCACGGACACCCCAATATTCATAAACGGATCCAGCTCCAATATAGTTACCTGTTTTGGAGTCGATTTGACGGAGACTGCCTTGAGAGTCGTTTAAAATTACTGTGGAAGCATTCATTTTGCTATAAGCATTCACAAAGCTTGTATTTGATTTATTTGCGTCAACTAATAAATTGCATAACGTAACTTTTGTATTATTGATGACATCATTTGGAATTATTTTGAAATCAGAACAATTTTCGTTTAATACATGTGAAGCTTCTGAGATTGGTAAATTAACAATAGTTATACTCGAACCAAATAAATCCCCATCTTTTAATCCTAAGCTATCACTTGTAATTGTTTTTGATTTTCCTGCAATGAGTTCAATACATCCTGTTCCATCAATATTGCATTTAAAAACAGATCCTGTTCTCTTGTTTGAATCTGTTTTTCTACCCATTGAACCAATATAAATAGAATCACTTGTTGCAATAATACTAGATCCAAAATTGTCATTTACAGAAAGATCTAATTGTTTTCTACTCTCTTGATTTTGTCCACCTAAAAAAGCGGTACAATTACCAACATTAAAATCACATTTAAAAATACTTCCTGTGTCATATAAGTTTGATTGGCTAGTTAATCCGCTATCTCTCCCTATGGCTCCTATAAAAAGATTTACACCATTCCCAGTTAAGCTTATTCCAAAATTATCATTTGTGATTAAATTTAAATTTTCTGTTTTAAAAGAAACACAATTATCTCCAGATAAATTACATTTAAAAACAGCACCATTTCCACCATTTTTATCTTTAGCACCAATATAAATATAAGAATTTGTAACAAATATACTTGTTCCTAGGTGATCCAATCTATTTAGTTGTGATTTTATTTTGCTACTTTGATTTTTGCCAGCAATGAGCTCTGAGGCATTAATACCATTTATATCATATTGAAATACAGCGCCAATGTAATCTTTATAATTTGGAGACAAAGAGGGAACAGTATCGCCACTATCTCTTCCTGGAGCGCCAATATAAATTTTATCTTTTGTCGCGAATAGGCTGCTTCCAAAATTATCATTTGTAATTAAATTTATAGTTTCTGAATCAAATTGAGCACAATTTTTTCCTGTTAAGTCACATTTATATACGGTTCCATTATGAGATGTTGGATCCGCTTTCTTATATTGATCTTTTCCTCTTTTTCCTTCTGAGCCAATATAAATAAAATTTTGGTTTCCTGAAATACTGGATCCAAAATTATCACCTTTAGCTAACTTAATACTTTTTTCTGTTGGTTCAGATGAAATAAATGGGATGTTACCTCCAATAAATTCGGCGCATTGAGTTCCATCTAAATTACATTTAAACACAACACCTTTGCCGCTTCTTCCTTTAGCACCTATTAATAAATAATTTTGTGTATTAGGAGGTGGATTTTCATTTATTACATTAGCAGTAACATTTTGTGAGTTTCCACCACTTCCACTACTGCCTCCACCTTGTGAGCATGAGGTAATCGTAAAAAGAGTTGTTAAAAAAACAACACTCATAAATAATTTATATTTTATGGTTTGTTGAATTTTGTTTGGATAATGCATGTTACCTCCAGAAAATCTAATAAATCGAACTACTTTAGAAATATCGGAATTAAATTTACTTTATTAAGCGCTTAGTATTGTTTTAAAAAGATATAAAAATTGTTTTAATATAAATTGAATAATTACATTAAATTAATCAAAATGTGCTGCTCTAAATGATTTGATTAAATTTATTATTTTAATATTATAATGATTAACGGAATAGTATATTAGTACGTATTTGTTTTTTATATGGTAATCTATTTTCTTAATTTATAAATATTAATTATTCTTTATAGATAATGATAATTAATATTTATAATTTTATTATTAATGTATTGAATTTTATTTTTTCTGTATTAATTAAAATAAATAATTGTATTCCATGAATATATTGTTTTAAAATTTAAATTAACAGACTTGTATAATAATTTATATTATGTTATCAGATGGATGGATTTTTGGTGAGTTAGTAATTATTTTATTTTATATGAGGTTTCTTATGATAAATAATTTGAATAAATCGCAAAAAGACGCTACTAAGTTTACTATTGAAACGAATAAAAAAATATTAGATTATTTACCTTTTGAAAATAAAAATGATATTGAAGATGCAAATGCAAATGCAAATAAAGAAAAAGATTTCCCTGCAGATATAATCTATGGTAAAGAAAATAATATAGTCATGAATTTTAAACAGTTTAACTTTTTAAATACCGAAAAAGTTCCTGAAACTGTGAATCCAAGTTTATGGCGTCAATCACAATTGGTTAATAAACAGGCTTTATTTAAAGTTACAGATGATATTTACCAAGTTAGAAACATAGATTTATCTAATATAACTTTTATCCGTGGTAAAACAGGATGGGTTGTTATAGATACAATGACATCAACAGAAACAGCGGATGCTGCATTAAAATTAATAAATGAAACATTAAGTGAAAAATTACAATTAAAAGATAAAACAAGAGTTTCAGCTGTTATTATTACTCATAGTCACGTTGATCATTTTGGGGGAATTAAAGCTTTATTAAATGAAAAAGATGTTATTGAAAATAAAGTTGAATATATTGCACCTGCTGGGTTTAGCGAAGAAGCTTTAAGTGAAAATATTCTTGCCGGAAATGTAATGAGCCGTAGAGCATCTTATATGTATGGAAATTTAATTGATATCAATGCAAAAGGTGGTGTTGGTTGTGGACTTGGTTTAGCCACTTCTCAAGGTACCATAACTTTTATGGAACCGAATAAACTTATAGATGAAAAATCCGCTAAGGTAACACATACTGTAGACGGAGTAAAAGTTGTTTATTTAATGGCTGAAGAAACAGAAGCTCCTGCTGAAATGTTATTTTATTTTCCAGATCATAAAGCAATTTGTCTGTCTGAAGATATAAACCATACTTTGCATAATACCTTAACAATGAGGGGTGCAAAAGTAAGAAATCCTGCAAAATGGTCTCGGGTGATCGATGAAGTGATTCTGCTATGGGGTAATGAAGCTCAATATTCTTTTGGTAGCCATCATTGGCCTCAGTTCGGGAATGCCAGTGTTGTAAAACAACTAAACACACAAAGAAATTTATATAAATATATAAATGATCAAACTTTGCGATTGGCAAATCAAGGTTTGACAATGCATGAAATTGCAGAAAAATTTGTTTTACCAGACAGCCTTGCGAAGGAATTTACGAATCGTGGATATTACGGTAATTTAAAACACAATGTCCGCGCTACTTACCAATTGTATCAAGGTTGGTGGGATGGAAACCCTTCCAATTATGATCCTCATACACCAACTGAAGAAGCAAAAAAATATGTAGAAATGATCGGTGAAGAAAAAATATTAGAAAGCGCACATAAGGCTTTTGAAAATGGAGATTATCGTTGGGCTGCTACTTTAACGAATAAGCTTGTTTTTGCGAATCCTAAAAATCAAAACGCCCGCTATTTAGGAGCAGATGCTCTTGAACAACTTGGTTATCAAGCGGAGTCTGGTGCCGTGCGGAATTATTATTTAACAGGTGCAAAAGAACTCAGAGATGGAACTCCAAATAATGCAAATTCTCCAACTACGATCTCATCCGATATCATAAATGGCATGAGTACAGAAATGTTTTTAGATTATATGGCGGTTCATTTAAATCCTGCAAAAATTGGTGAAGAAGAGTTTACATTTAATTTAAATATTTCAGATAATGCTCAAATAAAAACAGAAAACAGCAATTTTTTAATTGCTGTGCAAAGTGGAGTTTTACTATACTGGAAAGATAAAAAAGATCCAAATGCAAATGGAAATATCAATATTTCAAAATCACAGTTCAAAGAATTATTTATAAATAAAGATTCTGTGAAAAAAATTCAAAAAAATATGGATATTAATTATGTTGGTGATAAACAAAAACTAATTACCTTTTTAGGTGCTTTTGAAAAGTCGGAATTTTGGTTTCCTATTGTGGAACCAAAAATAGAAAAAAAGACGAAAGGTTATTAAAGATAAGTAAGTAAATAAAAACAAATGAAAAGTTACAATATATTTATATTGTAACTTTTTTTAATATATAATGCTATATAATATTATTAAGATAATAAATGAAAAAATTAGTTTTGATTTAGCTAAATGGTTCATATAAATCCTTTCATAATAAATAAAAACAAATTCTAAAAAGTTGCAAAAATTTTTTTTTATAACTTAAAATCATATTTATGTGGAATGATAAAAGATTCATTATTTTTAATTTTTGGAAAATCATAAAACCCTTTAATTACGTAAAGTTAGACTTTATCTTAATTATCGGATTTAAAATAGGATTATAAAGGATATTTTTTAACTTTTTTTGTATTTTGCTAAATCAGCAAGCATATGAATTTGTCCTAATATTGATTTTTTAAAATCGCTTAATAAAAGACTTTCATTTTCGGAATGGGCATTTGTATAGGGGTCTTCCACTCCGACTAAAATCGCAGGAATGCCTCCAAACTCGTCAGACAGTGGTTGAACAAAAGGAATACTAGCGCCGCAGCCAATAAATTGGGTGGTATGTGCATATCCTTTTTCAAGAGAACGTGCCGCAATTTGATAAACATCCGCTTTGGGATCTGCTATGGACCACCAATTGCTTGCAGATTCTGATGTTACTTTAAGTCGGAAACCAGGAGGGCATATCATTTCAATATGTTTTGTTAACTTATTTAGAATATCTTGCGGTTTCATATCTGGCACTATTCTAATAGAGACACGCGCCCATGCGGCATCTTGAATAATGTTACTTACAAGTTTTTTTGAACCACTTTGATTTGCATTTATACTTAGAGAAGGATAACGCCATAAACGTTCTGCAAATTCCGATTCAGGAGCAATAAATGGCAAACCATTTAATAATCCCGTAGCTCCTCTGGCAATATTTTCCATTTTAAGTTTAGAAAAATGAGTTCTTTCTTCATTTGTTAAGGGTCTAATATCATCTAAAATTCCTTTTACTTTTATATTTCCTTTTTCATCACTTAAAGATGCTAAAATATGAGATAATGCTATTACAGGATCAGGTAAAATTCCTCCCCACAAACCAGAATGCACGGGGTGATCTAATGCTTCTACTTCAATATCAACAGCAACAAGTCCTCTTAATGCTGTTGTAATACTTGGAATACCAGAATCGACATTGGCACAGTCTGTTACGATAATTCCGTCTGCTTTTAATTTATTTTTATGAGAACGAACAAATTGAGCTAAATTATTGCTTCCAATTTCTTCTTCGCCTTCAATAATAACTTTTACATTAACGGGAAGTTCTCCCATCGTTTTTAAGTATGCTGAAATAGCAGCGGTATGGGCAATAATTCCTGCTTTGTCATCTGCAGTGCCTCTGCCGTAAAGTCTTCCGTCTTTTTCTGTGGGAATAAACGGATTTGAATTCCATTTATCTTCACGTCCTGGAGGTTGAACATCATGGTGCGCATAAAGTAACAATGTGGGAGCATCGGGTTTATGGAGCCATTCCGCATAAACATAAGGATGAACTCCTTTAGCAAGTTCTAAAACTTCGACATTTTCCAATCCCGCATTTCGCAATGTTTCTGCGGTTGCTTCTGCGCTTAATTTGACTTCATTTTCATCGAATCCGTTTAAACTGACACTTGGAATTTTAACGAGTTTTTTTAAATTTTCGTATTCATTCTTTAAATTACTTTCACAATAATTTAATGCTTTTTGAGTTGCAGCCGAAGGGGCTGTTGTAAAAAGAGGATCCCCTTTTTCATTTTTGCAGCCACAAGTGGAAGAGTGAGTATGATTTATATTGTTCATAATTTCTCGCAATTATTGATTGATTAAATTTGTAATAGGTATACTTATTAAAACACATTTTTCATGGGGTTGAATATTATGAAAGGGTTTAGTTTCATTTACTTCATAATCTTTATAGCGGATAGAATTTAATTCTTTATATTGAGTGCTGTTTTGAATAAAGTTTAAACTAAATTTACTGGTTGCTTCCGCGATTATTTTTTTAAACCCTCTTTCTAAGCCAAGATTATTTGTTAGCTTAAATAGCTTTTTTAAAATTCCTTTTCTTTGGTAGCTTGGTAAAGTAGCAGCCAAAAGGCAATGAAGATTTTGATTTTTTAGAAACATTTCTTCATGATTTTGATATGGTTCCCATAATTTTTTTATTAAACTAAAAATAATAAGAAGTTTGTTTTCTGTTGATGTGATATTTGGGGAAATTTCATCGGTAAGATCTTTTGAAATGATTATGGCAACCACTTCTTTTGTGGTCACATCAATCGCAACATAACTTAAACCCAGTTGAATTGCTTTATTTAAGGAAATTTCAATAAAGGAATGATAATCTTCTTTTGGAACTTTAATATATGAAAATAATGTAATACTTTCATTCAACGTTTTTTCAATGCAATGATATGCAGAATGATAATGACTTTTATTTAAAATTTCAAAATTAATTTTGTTTGAGTCTGTATTTGAAATATTAGTTAATTTATTTTGAGACATTTTTTCTCCTAACTATTATCATAATATTTAAAATAAAAAACTATATATTTTTTTTCAATATTTGCCAAGCTTCATTCAGGCATTTCATAGCTTCATTCGAGTTTTTAGAGTTTTTGTCTGGATGCCAATTTTGGGCAAGTTTTATGTATTTATCTCTAATTTCTTTTGGGTTATTATTTTCGGATAAATTTAAAAAAGCAAAAGCCCAATCTTTTGTTCCTGTTTTATATTTATTTGCAGCAAGTAAACAAGAATCAAAATCATTTTCTGTATCAAGGTTTTTGTTTTCTAAAATATTTTGAAGTTCTTGAAGGGCTATTTTTCTTTTTTCAAGACGCTCTTGTTTTTCTAATTTTTTTAACCTCTTTTTTTCAGCATCTCTTCGCATAGCTTCAAATAGGTCTTCATCAATAAAATCGTTATCCATGTTGGAATCGTCCACCTGCTGTTATATGTCTATTGGATCGAAGCGCTTTTTAGCTGTTTGAATGCATTTTATGGAACTCCATTTTGCATTCAAGCTCAATTAAAAGGAATTAAATACTGACATGCCAAATCTTTCTTTTCAAGAGAACTTAATTCGCAATATTTTTATGCTTGAAGCCGTCTCTCGTATTGCTATGAGTGCCTTATTTGGTTTTGCTGTTTTGTGTTTTGGTTATACGTTAAGTTTAAAAGCGAGAGATAAAAAGCATTCCGATAAATTTCATTTTATCGCTCGGGTCTTTTTTATATTAGCTTCTGTATTTACGGTTATTTATGCGACTCTTGAATTTATTTTACCAATTAATACTTTCACAACTCAAGTTTATACGGCCATCTGTTTGGTACTCGCAATTGCAGTTATCATTATTGATCGCGGTAAAGAAGGACTTCCCTCCTTCTCTTTTTTAGTTGGTGCGCTTATTTTTTTAATGGTAACAATTACACCTTTTCTCGATCCAAAACCTTTATATCGAGCGACTTCTGTTGATTGGCTGGTTTATTTTCATGTTGGTACAGCCGCTTTAGGGGAAGCTATTTTTGTTGCCGCTTTTTGTGCATCACTTTTATATTTAAGAGAATATCGAAAATTAAAACAAAGAAAGTTAGTGAAAAATCCTTCTCCAACAAGCCTTTCTGGTTTGGAGAAATTAGTAGAACGCTCTTCGCTAATTGGTCTTTCCTTTATCACTTTTAGTCTTTTCTCAGGACTTGCCTTGATTTTTGTCGGTAAAATAGCTGTCCAAGTTGGATTTGTTAAAATTTTATGGGCATTTTTAGTTTGGGGGTGGTATGTGATGACGATCTTTGGCAGAAGCCTTTGGGGCTGGCGTGGGAGAAAAGGTGCTAAGTTGGCAATTTTTGGCATGATCCTCCTGCTTTTGGGATTATTTGGTACAATTTGGCAGTACTTTTAAAATTCGGGAAGAGTTACTTAAATTATGAAAAAAAGAGTTCTCATACTCCATACGGGTGGTACATTTGCAATGGTTTTAGGAGGCAATAATCATACGGCCTCTAAGCAACAATCTCCTCATTTATTAGAAAATTTATTACAACGTGTTCCTGAAATCGCATCTCTTGCAGATATCGATCTCAATGTTGTTTGTAATATCGATTCCTCCGATGCAAATATTGATTTGTGGATCCAGCTTTCCAATGCAATTTTAGAAAACTGGTCTCAATTTGACGGATTTGTCATTATCCATGGAACCGACACCATGGCCTGGACGGCAACCGCTCTTTCCTTCTTTTTAGAAGGTTTGACAAAGCCTGTTGTTTTTACAGGATCTCAAAGACCCTTAACTGCTCTAAGAAGTGATGCACGCGTAAATATGATCGATGCAGTAGAGCTTGCTGCTTATGGAATACCTGAGGTTTTAATTTGTTTTGACAGTAAAGTTCACAGAGCGACCCGGGCAACAAAGTATTCTAATGAGCATTTATATGCTTATAAGAGTTATAATTCTCCGACAATTGGAAGCTTTGGCGTAAATATTAAATTAAATCATAAAGTACTAAAATCTATTTTACCCGAAGCCAAAAGGCATCCTCCTATTATTAATTCTTTGGCAAATGGAAATATCACATCATTATTGTGTGTCCCTGGCGCTCTTCCTTCACAAAGCTTTATTGATGCCTTATTAGCTTCTACCAGTGGTATTATTGTTCAAGGATTCGGTGCAGGTAATTTACCTATTGGCAATAAAAATTGGTTAGAATTATTTGAAAAAGCGTTAGATCGAGAAATTCCTATTGTGATTGCCTCTCAATGTGAATCTGGGGCAGTTGCTTTAGATTTATATGAGAATGGAAGAGTGTTTTCTGGTTTAGGCGCCATTTCAGCGTTAGACATGACGTTTGAAGCGACTAGCGTAAAACTGATGGTTATGTTAGGTAGGAAAATTCCATTTCAAAAAAGACATGAGTTTTTTGCAACACCTTTGGCATTTGAATGTACTCCTGTTTTAATAAATGAAAAAAAAGATTAGGTGCTAAATTATGACAACAGCAAACCATTTCTTTACATACTGCGGAGTGCATTATAAAACATGTCCTGTAGAGTTGCGTGAAGAATGGGCTTCAATAGGAACTCCAGAAAAAATAAATGAAATTTTAAAAAATTTATTTCCTAGTTTCTTTATTGAATTTGTTGTTATTAGCACTTGCAATCGTTTTGATATTTGTTTTTTTGGAAATGTAAATGAAAAACATGTAATACAGGTATTTTCTGAATTAAATAAAGAAATTAAATTAAATAAAAATAAGTCTGTAACAAATCATATTCATAATTATTTAAATATTTTTTATGATGCGAATGCAATTAGGCATTTATTTAAAGTAACAGCAAGTTTAGATTCTTTGGTATTAGGGGAACCCCAAATATTAGGGCAAGTTAAAAATGCCTATCTTAAATCAACTGAATTTGGTTATGTTCAAAGTCTAGCTGGACCTATCTTTAACCGCTGTTTTCGAGCTGTTAAAAAAATTAGAACAGAAACGGATATTGGAAAAAACGGAATATCTATTGGCCATGCTTCAATTGATATCATTTCACGGGTCTTCGATAATATTGAGGATAAAAAAATTGTGCTCTTTGGGGCAGGAGAAATGTCCAGAATCACAGCACAACATTTGTTATTTTCAAAAGCAAAAAGTTTATTTATTGCTAATAGAACGTTTGCTAAAGCTGAAAAATTAGCTCTAGAGCTTGGACAAGCGTGGCCACTAGAATTAGAAGATGCTGTACATCGTATTCATGAATTTGATATTTGTATTGCTGCCGCATCGGGAAATCAATATTTAATTCAAAAAAATCATATGAAAGAATATTCAAAAAAACGTTATGGAAAACTTTCTGTAATGGTTGATATCAGTGTGCCAAGAAAAATTGACCCTGACATTTCTTCTTTGGACAATTTATTTTTATTTAATGTTGACGATCTCGATTTAGTAATGGAAAAAAACAGAGAAAGTAGAAAGAGCGCTGCTTTATTAGCAGAAAAAATAATTGAGTCTGAAGTTCAAGATTATCTTATAACAACAAAACAAAAAGAAAATCTTGCTAACGTAGGGCGGCTTCATAGTTGGGTAAAAAATGTAGTAGACTATGAAGTAACAAGATATATTCGTGATATTAATAATGGAAAAAAAATAGATTCTAATGTAATATCCGATGCTGTTGCTAAAAAACTAGTTTCTTATGCTGCTTATTTAGCAAAAAATAATATTAAAATTGAGACTGAAGAAAGTACGGTTGGGGATCTCCTTGAGTTTTTATTTCATCTTTCAGAACAGCCATTATTACCTGAAAATATTCAAAAAGAAGATAATGTCTTTAAATTCCCCATTAAAAATAAAATGAACACAAGGAATAATTAAGTTTATTCTTTTTTAGAAAGTTTTTTTAATGTCTCAAATTATTCATATTGCAACAAGAAAAAGTATGCTCGCTTTATGGCAAGCAGAAACAATTCAAAAATTACTAATAGCTCAGGGTGTTCAAACAAAATTATTACCTATCGTAACAACTGGCGATAAAATGCAAAAGTCACAGTTAGCAGAAGTTAAATTGCAAGATGAGAATCAAGATTCTCATCATTTAACGACAGGAAAAGGGTTATTTATAAAAGAGATTCAAGAAGCTCTTTTATCTAAAAAAGCACACGTTGCTGTTCATAGCATGAAAGATTTACCCGTCACTCAAACAAAAGGTTTAAATGTTGTTTCTTTATTGCCTAGAGCTGGAGCAAGAGATGTTCTTATTCTTTCTCCTGAAGTTTTAGAAGAAACAAAATTAAATTTATTGACAGATAGTGAGAGACAAAATATTGATTTTGAAAAATTAAAATCTATTCTTTTGTCCAGTAAATTGTTTATGGAAAAACAAATTGGGACAACAAGTACACGAAGACAAATGTTATTAAAAAAAATATTTTCGACTCATTTAAATTTGCAAATTTTACGTGGCAATGTAGATTCGCGATTAAAAAGAGTAAAAAATAATGAATTTTCTGCTATCATTTTAGCAGAAGCAGGACTTGAAAGATTGGGTTTTTTAAATCAAGAAAATATGTTTTTTCTTCCATCAGAAAAATTTATTCCTGCTACCGCTCAAGGTGTCATTGCAGTAGAAGCCATAGAAAATGATATCGAATTAATTTCTAATCTAAATAAACTAAATTGTAAAAAAACTTGCATAGCAGCAGGTCTTGAGAGAATGGTTTTAGCTCTTTTAGGCGGAGATTGTCATTCTTCTATTGGTGTCTATTTTGAAAATAATAATCTACATATTATTTGTGGGCGTAATTTAATTCATAAAGAAACGATTATAAAAATAGAGAGTTCCTCACTTATTGAAATTGAAACTTTATTTCTTGAAAGTAAGGGCAATTTTTCAATATTTTTTGCAAATTTATGTCACTCAACACATGCTAAAAATATTAATGAAATTTTAATTGAGAAAGGGTTTTTGGAGGTTAGTGAGTTAAATTATTTTAATCTGTAGGAATTAATTATAAATGAGAATACGGAATCATCAGACAGTTTATGTCGAATGTGGAATTGAGGGCGATCCGCCAAAGCATTCCTCTCATTTATTTTTTCCTATTTTTAAAGTTTTGCACGTTCCAATTGTTTGGAAACCACCTATTTCCAACAAATTTTCAATATGCTTTACAAGTAAACATGCTGTTTCTTCATTTAAATTGAATTTATTAAATGAAGTTCCTAAAAATCAATGGCAAAATTGCTATCACATTGGAGCTGTTGGTAAAAATACGGCAAATGCTATTCAAAATGAACTTCCCGATTTTTTACTTAAAAATTCAAGTGAGATCCTTTATCCAAAAACTGAAAATGGTCTTTTACCCTTGTTAAAACAATATAATGAAATATTAAATGTAAATCACTCCTTATATATTTTTACTTCAATTATTGGAATATCTAAAAAAATTGTAATTGAATATAAAGATCATTTAAATTATTCACCAGATATTCTTTCTATTTATACATTAAAAAATTTAGATGATAATTTAAGCAAATCCTTTTTAAACTCCTTATTTTCAAATTTACAATCGCAAGATACAGAATTTGTTTTTGTAGCGAGATCTGGTCAAATATTAAATAGTATTATAAAGTTACTAATGGCTTTTTTTAATGTAACGAGCCCAGTTAACTTACCATCATTTATTTTCTTTTCAGCTTGGGAAAAATCCGCACAAAAAGTTCTTTTAGAGTTAAATTTAATTGACAGGGATATTTCTTAATGACAGTTTTAAAAAGGGTTCCGCTATTATTTTAAGGAGAGTGGTGCCTAAATTAAGTGTAAGGTAATCCTGATTTCTAATGATACAGGCTTACTTGAGGTAATCTAAAAATGAAGCAATCAGAAAAGCTCTGGATACAAAACCTTGCAAGGGTTAGTTTAGGAAAATCTTTAAGTCAATCTATTCATACTCAAATGATTAGTTTTTCAATTCAAGTTTTTTTAGAAGAACTTTGTAACCTAATGATGAATTATTCATACCATTTTAATGAAATCATTGGAGATGCCAAACCTGACGAAGCCATTCGGGTCTTACAAATAAGCCAACCTCGACCTGGTCTCATTATTCTTAAAGGCGGGGATAAAATGATAATTTCCCTAGTGGGAAAAGTCATTCGTGTTCGTACCGTACAAGTTCATGTGGATACCGAACGAAATTTTCAATCTTTTGATTTTGAACCAAAACAAAATGAGCAACTTGGTATATTTTGGCGTTGCGTTAATGATGGACAACTTGTAAACCCAGAGCTTGTGGCTCAAAATTATTTGAGTTCATTTTTAGTTTCTGGATGTAGAGCATTGCCCCAAACTTTGCGCTTGGTGGTAGCAACACATCCTTAATTTATCATGTTATATGTAGAGGTTATTCATGTTAAATCATGAGGTTAAAAATCGAATTGAAGAAGGCATTCCGGATTCGGAGTGTCTTGTAAATGAATTTTCAGGAGGAACGGACCATTATTCCGTGGTCGTTATTTCCGATTCTTTTGATGGGCATGCTTCCTTAAAAAGGCATAGAATGATAATGGATATCTTTAAAGAAGAAATGGATACGGGTGAAGTTCATGCTCTTACGATTAAAGCCCTAACCCGTAAACAATGGAATGATCAAAAATCAAAATAAAATAAAAATTTTATATTTAAATACGAGGAGTTTGAAGTGAATTCGCAATGGAAATCAAAAATTGAAGAAGATGTAAAAAATAATGAAATCATGGTTTATATGAGAGGCTCACCTCAGGCACCTCGTTGTGGTTTTTCTGCAAAGGTGATTCGTACTCTTAATGAACTTGGTAGACCTTTTAAATCCGACGATATGGATAGCGATCCTGAGTTATGGGCTACTTTAAAAGAAATGAATCATTGGCCAACATCTCCTCAAATTTTTATTAAAGGAGAATTTATCGGTGGTTGTGATATTTTTGTAGAAATGTTTCAATCTGGTGAATTACATGAAAAGCTTGGATTGCAAAAATAATTATCTTTGTTTGTAATTTGTTTTGAATTTGTTTGTTTCCTGATAAACTCAAGAATCTGGTTTTATCAGGAGTTTTTTTTATGCGTCTTCATTCTTTTACTAGAAGTTCTTCTCTTTCTGTTTCATGCGAAGAGGCCTTTCAATGGCATAGGCGATCTGGTGCTTTTGAACGAATGTTACCTCCTTGGATGACTTCCCAAATTATTTCTAAAGAGGGCAGTATATATGATGGCGACTCCATTACCATTAAAACGAATTTAGGTGTTATTCCTTTTGTCTTTAAAGCACAACATCAAAATTATATTGAAAATAAACAGTTTGAAGACATTCAAATTCAAGGTCCTTTTGCTTTTTTCAAACACCTTCACAAATTTGAAAAAATTGATGATAAAAAATCTAAAATTATAGATCATATTGAATATAGTTTACCAATAGGAATGTTATCTCGTTTTCTTGGTAATAAATTTATTGATGAAAAATTAAATAAAATGTTTACTTACAGGCATCGGACTTTAAAATATGATTTGTTTTTACATTCTAAATACTCAAAGAAAAAATTGAAAATTTTAGTAACAGGAGCATCGGGATTAATAGGAAGTAATTTGGTTCCATTTCTGACTTCTGGTGGTCATGAAGTTATTAAGCTTGTTAGAACAAATTATAAATTAGAAGAAGGTTCCAATCAATTTGCAGTTTGGGATAGCGAAAAAAAAGAATTTGTCAATCCTGAAATATTAGAAGATCTCGATGCGGTTGTTCATTTAGCTGGAGAAAATATTGCAGCACAAAAATGGAGTGAAGAAAGAAAAAAAGAATTGATCGACAGTCGTGTACATTTTACTTCAGCAATTTGTAATGCACTTATAAAACAATTAAAAACAGTTCCAAAATCTTTTATTTCTGCTTCTGGAATTGGAATATTTGGTAGCCGTGATTATGACGATATTTTGCATGAAGAATCTAAACTTGGGAATGGATTTCTTGCAAATTTAGCGAAAGATTGGGAAATAGCATCACGTGAAGCTGAAAAAGCAGGAATCAGAGTTGTTAACTTACGATTTGGTACCATTATTTCTTTGTCTGGTGGTGTTTTAAAAAAAATGTATACCCCTTTTCGTTTGTGTTTAGGTGGGCCATTTGGATCGGGAAGGCAAATGATGTCTTGGATTTCTATTACAGATGTTCTTGGCCTTATTTTATTTTCCATCTCAAATAAAAAAATAGAAGGTGCTGTCAACGCGGTTGCTCCTCATGCGGTTACGAATGAACAATTTTCTGAATTATTGGCACAAACTTTAGACAGACCAAGCTCGTTAAGAATTCCTGAGCTTTTTGTGGAATCTCTTTTTGGTGAAATGGGAAGAGAGCTTTTATTATCGGGGCAGCACGCAAAACCTGTGAAAGCTTTAAAAAATGGTTATGAGTTTTTGCACTCTCAATTGCATGATGCGTTTACTTATTGTTTGGGTGTTTAAAACGTTTTATTTATTATTTAAATCCTAAATTAAAAGTTAATTTATATATAAAAAAGAATTCCCTTTTTAAAAGGGAATTCTTTTGTTACTTTAAGCAGGAGTTGGTTTTAATTTAGGAATTAAAATACATATGCTGCTGTTATATAAGTTTTTGTAGCATTTTTTTGATTTAAAACACCTTTGGAATCTGTGTAGCTATTTATATTTGATGTTTTATATTCAAAGTTAAACGCAGTTTCAAAAGTATTTACAGCATAACCAACAGAAGCCGTAATCTGTCCGTTATTATAATTTTGTGATGTTGAAGAGCTAGAGTAATTTACGTTAGCCATAGCGTAGGCAGCAGCATAAGTTAATCTATCCCCCTTTTGGATCATATTTGTTAAATAATTTGAAGAGTCAGCAGCTAAAGCAAAGCCAAGCAAATAGGCAGTTGCAGAATCATCTGTAGCTGAATTTGTGTAGTTATAGTCACCGCTTGAATTTTTTGTTGCTGTTTTTGTTTTGCTAAAGTTTTCATTTTCGTAATAAATGCTGAAACCGTTTCCAGAAAGAACGCCTTTGCTGCCAAAAATGCCGGCGTGGTTATATACAAGGGATGCTTCAACGTGGGTTACGTCTCTTGCTTCAAGAAGAGTTCCTGAAGAATCTTGTTTTGTTGGTGAATTTCCTTGTGTTCCAAAAAAACCTTTTAAAGCAACAGATTGGTTATCATCAATATTTACATTTGCAGCCAAGTGGCCTGCAAAACCTATAGATTGGCTGAATGAAGTGCTTTCCCAATTTGCTTGTTTCGTAGAAGCGTCACCCGCCCAAGAATACCCGCTACCACTAGTTCCAGGGTATGCAGGGTTAGCATAAGCAACTATGTTATTAAAGGCACCAAAGCCCACTTCAACACTTGCCTTTTTTCCAAAAGCCATTGCTTCTTTTAAATAAGCACCATCTTGACGTCCAAAACCTGTTGTTGTCCAAGCCGCATCTGGAGTTGTGGCATCTGCATTACCAATACGAATTCCACCTAAAGAGAATGTTGTTGTAAAGGTATTTTCGCCTGCTTTCACAGTTAATACGTCAAGGTTTAATTGAGCCCGACGAATTGTTACTGCTCCATTACCATTATCACCGCTAGTTGTTTGTGTTGTTCCTGCTGTGGTTACTGTTTGAGTTGATTGTTGGTTACCACGTAGTTGAACTTCAACTTGTCCAGATGCAATACCGCCACTAACGTTCATACCTAAACGAACCTTATTAGCTGTAAAATCAGGTGTACTCACTCTTTGTGAATCACTCGTATTTGCATTTAGTTGTATAATTCCTGCAAATGTTACTTTATTTTCAGTAACATCTTTTTTTTCCATTTCTTTTTTTAAGGCATCAATTTGATCTTGAGAAAATAAAGTACCACCGGTTGTGCCAGCGGCATCGAGGGCTACTTTTTGTTCTTTATTTTCAACTGTTGATTTATTTTCTTGTGCAAATGCTGTACTTCCAGCAAGAGATAAAGCTGATATCGTTAAACTACGTAATACGGACTTTTTCACAAATTACTCCTTTAGCAGTAACAAGCTGTATATGAGTGTATAAAAAAAACAAATATATACCCTAAACTAAGACTTCCAGAAGATAAGATAGGGTATTTTTTTTGTCAACCAGGCCGCTAATTTTTTTGATAAATCTGTTTTTCAATGTGGTTTTTAAGAAAAGAAAAAAAAATAATAATTTTAATAATTTAATTTTATACTTGAAACTTTTAAAATGTATTATCTAAAAAAAATGTAATCGTTTTTTAATGAAATAGAATAGAAATAAATATTAAAGAAATAAGCTTAATTTAATAAATATTTTAGCGAATATTTGGTTTTAATAGATTTAAAAAATGAAAAAGAATTCAATTTGATACCTTTTCGGATTTTTTTTGCTAAATTATTCTGAAGTTGTTAGCTGTGTTTTTCTTTTTTCTTCAATTTTCTTTATAAGATAAATAGAAATTTCAACCATTAAATACATTGGTATCGATACTAAACATAAGCTAATCACATCGGGGGGAGATAAAATAGCCCCAATGATAAAGCATCCTAAAAAAGCAATTTTTCTATTTTTAATTAAGGTTTCAGAAGGAAGGATTCCTGCTAAACCTAATAAAGAAAGAATGACAGGGACTTCAAATACGGCTCCAAAAATAAGCATCATTGTAATTAAAGAATTAAAATAATTTTCATAAGTTATCATGACTAATGCATATTGGCTTGCCCAACTTAATGCATTTGAAAAAAAATAAGGAATGATTAAAAAAAAGCCAAAAGAAATTCCTAAATAAAATAAGAAAACGCTTGCGACAACAGAAATGAGAGCGATTTTTTTTTCTTTTTCGTATAAAGCAGGAGCAACAAAGTTCCAAACTTCACGCGCCATAAAAGGAAGGCTTAAAGCAAACCCGATAAGGAAACAAATTTTAAAATTAACTGTAATCACTTCAAAAATACTAATGGAAGAAAGATTTTGGGTTATTCCTTGTTGTTTTAAATTCAGTAAAACAGAATCGTAAGGTTTTTTTAAAAAATGAATTAAGGGTTCCATAAATAAAAAAGAAATTCCAGAAAATGCACTAAGCCATAAAACGGCGCGCAAGGCATGTTTCCTTAATTCACGGATATGATCAAATAAAGACATTTGTGAATCTTCATTACCGTTTAAAACGGCTTCTCTTTTCGCTTTTCTTTGAAGTCCAGCGTTAAAAGCAGTTGAAACATATTGAAAAGGTCTAAATCCCATTTGGCTCATTTATTTTGCCTCCAGCCAATTTATACCATGACCGACTTCCACAAGCATAGGAACTTTAAATGAGACACAGTCTTCCATAGCTTTTTTCACAATTTTTTGAATTTCTTCGTATTCATTTTCGGGGCCATCTAAAACAAGCTCATCGTGTACTTGTAAAATGATTTTTGTTTTTAATTTTTTTTGCATAATGGCTTTATGAACAGCTAGCATACCTAATTTCATAATATCTGCAGCCGTTCCCTGAATAGGGGAATTGATAGCCATATTTTCAGCAAGCTTTGCTTCTAAAGGATTTTTAGAAAACATCGCAGGAATAGGACGAACTCGACCAAAATAGGTTTTCACAAGGCCTTTTTCGTGTGCTTGGGCTCTTTGGTCATCTAAATATTTTTTCACGCCTGAAAAGTTTGTAAAGTAACGTTCAATAAATTTTTTAGAGTCATTTAAAGAAATTTTTTGTTGTTTTGCTAAACGCTGTGCTCCCATTCCATAAATGATTCCAAAGTTTATTGCTTTTGCTTTGCTTCTTTCTTCATTTGTGACTTCGTCTAAATTTTTTCCTAGAATTTGTGCCGCAGTTTGTCTATGAATATCCGCTCCCGAGTTAAATGCTTTAATCATATTTTCATCTTTGGAAATATGAGCAAGAACACGCAATTCAATTTGGGAATAGTCTGCAGAAATAATATTAAAATTCGATTTTGATGCACTAAAAGCGGCTCTTACTTTTTTACCCCAATCTGTTTTAACTGGGATATTTTGCATATTGGGATCGGAACTTGAAAGACGACCTGTTGCTGTTCCTATTTGATTAAAATGGGTGTGAACACGACTTGTCGATTTTTTTACAAGCTTAGGTAACACAAGAACATACGTAGAAAGTAACTTAGAAAGCTCTCGGTGATGCTGGATTTTTTCTACAATAGGGTGTTCTTCAAACTGTTCTAAAACACCGGCATCGGTTTTGTAACCTTGTGTGGTTCTTGCCAGTTTCCCTTTGTATCCCATTTTTTCATGAACTTTTAAATGATCAAATAAAATATCGCCCAATTGTTTCGGGCTTGTGATCTTAAATGGGAATCCGACTTCGCTAAAAATTTCATTTTCAATTTTCATTAAAGTGGATTGTATTTCTGCTGTTAATCCTCCTAAATATTCAGAATTGATATGAACTCCATTTCTTTCCATTTCAGCAAGAAGCAATAAAATTGGCATTTCCATATCATAAAATAATTTTTGGAGATCTGCATTTTGTTTTAATTTATTTTGATAAAATGTCCAAAGTCGGAATGTGGCATCGACGTCTTCACAAGCATATTCGGTTAATTCAGATAAAGGAACATCTAACATAGAAGAACGTCCTGTTTCTTTACCAATAAGAGCACTTGTAGGAATTTTTTGAAAATCAAAATGTTTTAGAGTTAAAAAATCTAAACTAAAACCGCCTTCAGCTGGGTTGCTTAACCAGGCTGCTACCATGGTGCAACAAGCAGGGCTTTCTCCAATTTCGACACCCATATTTTTTAGCATATGAAGATCATATTTTAAATTGTGCGCTGCAAAAGGGGCTTTTCTTTGTGCAAGAGCTTCTTTTAATCCTTGCCAAACATCTTTTGGAGAATATTCAGGTAAGTTTTTTTCTTCGGTTAATAAAGTACCACCTAATAAATGAGTATCATGAGCAGGAATATAATAAGCAATTCCTTCTTCAAAACAGAGTGATATTCCAATTGGGGTGTCTTCAATAATGTCTAATCCTGTTGTCTCGGTATCTAGAGCAAAATAAAGTGTTTTAGGGTCTGTTATGCGATCTAAAATTTGTTTTAATTGTGTTTTTGTTTTTACAAGGGAATAACTTTTTTTATTCCAATTAGAATTGTCACTTGATATCGATTGTGTTGGTTGTGTCTCTACTTGAGTAAATTTTTCGTGATGTTCTTTTTCTTCAAATAAATTTGTTTGTGGTTTATTTGTTTCTTCTACTTCTTTATTTTTATCCTTTTGTTCTAGATTGTATTTTTGAGAAGAAGGAGTATCACTATAAATATTTTTTACTAAGGTATGCATTCGCAAGGATTCAAGTTGAGCTTTTGCTGTTTTGCTCGTTTTTAAATTTTGATATGTATAACGTAACGACAACTCAGAAACATTCATGGGAACAGAAGTATTTATCGTAACAAGATATCTAGACAAAAGAGCATCTTCTTTATGATTTTCAAGCGCCGTTTTTGCTCTTTTATTAGTAATTTTATCTAAGTTTTCATATACGTTTTCTATAGAATGGTATTCAGAAATTAGTTTTGCAGCCGTTTTGTCGCCAATTCCTTTTACTCCTGGAATATTATCTACAGCATCACCTGTAAGAGCCAAAACTTCAATGACTTGGTTTGGTGGTACTCCAAAATAATCAATTACTTTTTCATCATTGACAATATCGTATTCATCTCCTTTTTTAAGAGAAAACATTTTAATATTATCATTTATAATTTGCATGTAGTCTTTATCAGAAGTAACAAGAAATACTTCGCCATAATGCTCAAAATATTTTGCAAGCGTTGCAGCGACATCATCTGCTTCAAATCCAGGAATGGCAAAGGAGGGAATTCCCATTTCTTTTACTAAGTTTTGAATTAAAAAAATTTGTGGAATGATTTCGGGAGGAGTTTCGCCACGATTTGCTTTATACAAAGGGTAAACTTCATGGCGAAATGTTTTTTCTTTTAAATCCCAACATATTGCAAAGTGTGTCGGATTTTGTTCTCTAAATATTTTAATTGCAACCTTTAAAAAACCATAAACAGCGCCAATTGGGGTACCGTCGGGAGCTGTTAAGCGCGATCCCATTGCATAAAAGGAACGAAATAGGAGCGACATCCCATCAATAATAAAAAGACGTTGTTTTGTATTTTCCATAATATTTTCCTAAAACATTTTTTTATAAATGATTTATTTTTATAAAAAAATGTTACTTTGTTTCTTTTGAATTTTCGGATTCCGGAGTCCCTTGAGTTGTTGGTCTTAATAAAGGGAATAAAATAGTGTCTTTGATATTATCGCACCCACATAAAATCATGGTAAGGCGATCAATCCCAATCCCTACACCTGCTATTGGTGGAAAACCGTGTTCCATGGATGCGAGATAATCCTCATCAAGTGGCATTGCTTCGTCGTCACCATGTTCTCTTGCATGCATTTGTTCTTCAAAACGTTCGCGTTGATCAATGGGATCGACAAGCTCAGAATAAGCTTTTACAAGTTCAACCCCATTTACAAGAAATTGAAAAAAGTCGACATACTCAGGTTCTTTTGCATTTCTTCTGGCAAGGGGTGCCATTTCAACGGGATATTTTACTAAAAAACAAGGTTGTATTAATTTAGGACGAGAAACTTTTTTATAAAGGGAGTCGACCATATTGGCCCAGCCCAAAGTATTGATATCGTCGTCAAGGCGAATATTTTTTGCTTTAATTTCTTTTGCAAGGGACTCTTTGGTATTCCATTTTTTAATATCGATACCGCAGTCTTTTAAAATTAAATCAGAATATTCAAGGACAGGCCAATCGCCAGAAAAATCAATTTCATTTCCACCAAGTGTTACCTTAACAGTACCAAATATTTTCTCAATAAGGTTACGCATCATGCCTTCAACAAATTTTCTCATTAAATCGGAATTCGAATAAGAAGCGTAAAATTCAAGCATGGTGAAATCTTGAAGGTGTGTTGCCGAAATTCCTTCATTGCGAAAACATCTTGCAAATTCAAAAACTTTATCAATACCAGCACCAATAAGTCTCTTTAAATAAGTTTCTGGAGCAATTCTTAAAACACACTCAATATCTAGGGCATTATGGTGCGTGAAAAAAGGGCGTGCTAAAGCTCCTGATGGAGTTGTTTGTAAAATAGGAGTTTCTACTTCATTATAACCATTATCTTCAAGGTAACGGCGCAGTGCTTTTACCACTTGAAAACGTTTTGCAAAAACTTCTCGGGATTCATTATTCATAATAATGTCAAGATACCTTTGGCGGTAACGAGTTTCAATGTCTTCAATCCCATGGTATTTTTCTGGTAATGTGCGTAAACATTTGTTTAATAATTTCCAGTTTGCAACACGTAAAGTAAGCTCACCTGTTTTTGTAACAAACATTTCACCTTGAACACCAACAAAATCTCCAATAGAAACGTGGTTAGTAAACTCTTCAAAAACCTCAGGAGCTTCCTCTGTTTTACGAACACATATTTGAACTTTTCCACTGAAATCATAAATATGAGCAAATAAAATTTTTCCCATGGTACGCATTGCTACAACACGTCCTGCTGTACTTACGTCTTTTGTACCTTCGGTTAATGCGGCAACTTCAGCGATGGTGTGCGTTTTATTATAATGGTCGCCAAGATTTCCTTTTTCTCTTTGCTCTAGAAATTTTGTTTTTTTAAGTTCAAAAATATTGTCTGACATACGAAATCCCTTATTTCTCTTGCAACCGTACCGCAAGGGTTTTTATTAATATAGAAAAAAATCCAACAAGAACGATGCTCGGTCCTACGGGCCAATTAAAGCTGAAAGCAAGTAGGATGCCAAGGAGTCCACCGATAAAGCTTAATAAAACAACTATAGGAGAAAAAACACTCCTTGGCTGATAAATAATTGTAGGCAACGTGAGTAGGGCGGAAATCATCAATCCACCTACAGCAAAAAGTCCTGATAAAATAGCAAATGTCATTAATACTGGAAAAAGTTTTTCTAATAATTTGACTTTAAATCCCGCAATTTCTGCAAATTCAGGATCAGAAAGCCAAGCATCCCAATGTTTTTTTAATGATAAAATAGATATCGAAACGAGAACGAGAGCGACAGCAAGTACGGAGACATCACGCCAAGAAAGAGTTAAAACATCTCCAAATAAAATACTTTCTGGATCGATTCTTGTGTTTTTATTGCTAGATATTGCTATAATTCCAATAGCAAAAAAAGAGGTCAAGCATATTACGGCAGATGCATCGGGTGGAATTTTTAATGTTTTTAAAATCCATTCAGATATAAATGTTCCTAAAAGTGCTGTAAAAATGGCTCCAACTAAAATACAACCCCAAAAAGGAAAATCGCTGAGTTTTGCTAAAAGAATACCAATGATGACACCTGGAAATACAAGATGTGATAAGGTATCCCCTAAATAAGCTCGTTGTTTTAAAACAACAACAGGGCTTAAAATGCCGCACATAATTGTAATTAATATTGTTGCTACAAGAGCTATTTGTGCAAAACTGTATTGAAATATTTGTATTAAGTTAGAGAATTCTTGAAACATAAAAATAAATGCCTTTAAATTTGATTTTTTCAATCATAAAAATAATCAGAAAAATATTTTTTAATTGTTTTATATAACAACTGTAGATATTTCCTGATCATGTTTTCGAGTAAAGCTAATTTTTTTTGTAATATAACTTTTAAAATTTTCGAGATGATGATCTACAATAAAAATACAAACTTTATGTTCATGGGCAAGTTCTTCAAGTGTATCCATTAATTGTTGTTGGCAACAAACATCTAAACTGGCAAGTGGCTCGTCTAAAAAAAGCATTTTAGGTTTAGAAATAATAGCTCTCACAATCATGGCACGGGTCTTTTGGCCACCGCTCAATTCATGAAAACTTCGGTTTTCATAACCTGAGAGTTGCCATTCTGAAAGTAAATTTATAATTTCTTGATGATCTTTTTCAGTAAAATGATAATGAGGCCCTTTTCCTTGTTTTATAAAATCGCAAACAGAAATATGGAAGTAACGATTTACGGCATGAAATTGAGGAACATAAGCAATTCCCTGGGAAATATTATGTTCTGTTGGAATAGGTGCATCATGAAATAGCACAGAGCCTTTTAATGGTTTGATTAACCCAAGCCATGTTTTGAGTAATGTGGATTTTCCGCAGCCATTTTGTCCTACAATAGCATAAATTCCAGGAAAGGTAATTTCACCAGAAAATGGATTTGTAAGAGATTTTTTATTTGGATAACCTACAACCAAATTACTCCAGCTTAAGTAGCTCATATTTTTCCTAAAAAATGAAAGACTATTTTTTTAGGGCATTTAAAATAGTGCTGACATTTGTTTTCCACATTTCAGGGGCTGTTTCAGCTCCTGAGCCCTTTGTACCAAGTGAGTCGCTATAAAGTGTACCACCTATTTTAACGCCTGTTTCCTTAGAAACGGTTTTTATATTACGCATATTTCCTGTTGATTCAAGAAATAGTGCCTTAATGTTTTCTTTTTTAATTTGCATAATTATGTCTTTTAGCTGTGCAGGGGTCGGAGAAGCTTCATCCGACAATCCGACAATGCTTTTCATTTTAAAACCAAATTCGTCTGCAAAGTATCCAAGAGCATTATGATTTGTAGCGAACACTCTTTTTTCTTTAGGAATGGTTTCAATTTGTTTTTTCAATTCTTTTACTTCGACTTCTATTTTATGAATATAATCTTGTGTGCAAGTATTTATATTTTTTTCTTCTTCTGGTTTTAATTTTATTAATAAATTAGAAATTTTTAGGAGAGCTTCTTTTGTTAATTTGGGTGATTGCCAAATATGAGGATCATATTCTAAATGATTATGTTCTTTCGTTTCATGGTCGTGGTCGTGATTGTGATCATGATTGTTATCGAGTTTTGTAAGCGACATATTTTCTGTTACCGTAAACCAAGTTTGATTTTTATTTTTTTGGATTTTAGAAATCCATGGTTCTAAACCAGAACCAACAGAAATAATGACATCTGCTTTTGCAATTGCTATGCGATTTGAAGGAGTCATATGAAAGGTATGAGGATCGTTTCCCACGGAAATAATATTTTCAATTTGAAATGATTTCGAATCGCAAGATGCTTTTTTTACAAGATCGGTTAAATAAGGAATTGTCGTTTCAATTTTAATTGTTGCCGGTTTTTCATTTGCTAAAGAAACATTAGGAAACAAAAAAGAAAAAGGAACCAAAGATACACTAGAAAATAATAAATTTTTCATATTTTAATACTCAATCCGTCGCTTAAAGAGTTTTTATAAGCTTTTACTGCAGGTATAATTCCAATGATACATGAAATTAATATAACAATGATAAGATAAATATATTCTGTAGACTGTAAATTTAAAAAAGGAATCAGAATTCCAAATTTATTTAAAATAATAGGCTGTGAAATTTGAATAAATCCACAACATAAAATATATCCTAAAATACAGCCAAATAAACTAATAATAAAGGACTCTGAAATTAATAAAAAAACAACGGACTTATAACTCGTACCAATTGCTCTGAGGATGGACATTTCTCTTCGTCTATTTTCAAGAGAAGTATAAATAGAAACCATCATTCCAATAATTCCAATCATTATGACAAAAATAGAAATAATTTGAAAAGCAATTTCAGCATAAGAAATGGTTTCCCAAAGTTGACTTAATGCGGCACCAGGAATTACCGCCATTAAAGGTTCTTTTTTAAAATTATTAATTTCTCTAAGTAAACCTAATGCGCTTATGCGGGATTCGGCACCAACTAAAAAGGAAGTTATTTGGCCAATTTGAATATTTTCTTTTTTAATTTGATTTTGTGGTGTTTCTTTACCTGGCAGAGCAGGAGAGCCATTAACCCAATCAATATGTATCGCTTCCATTCCTTCTAAAGTAATATAAACCGCCCGATCAAGAGGTGTTGTTGTTTCTTTAAGAATAGCAACAATAGTAAATGGTTTATCTTTGTGAGTGAGAATACCTGGTCCATCGCTAATGCCATGCGTAAGCGATATTTTATCGCCTATTTTTAAATTTTCTTTTTTTGCAACTTCAAATCCAAGAGCCGTTTCAAATATATTATTTGGAACATGTCCTTCAGATATCTCTATTTTTTTATCTCCGAAAAAACGATAATGCTCATATAAATTTTGATCTGTTCCAATTACTCGAAAGCCATTATAACTATCGCCTAAGGAATAAGGTATTGTCCAACTCACTTCGGGATTATTTTTGATGCTTTCATAGGATGACCAAGAGATATTATTTGTCGCATTTCCCATATGAAAAATAGTATATAATAAAAGTTGTATGCCACTTCCACGGGAACCGACAATTAAATCTGTTTTGCTAATTGTATTTGAAAAGCTTTCTTTAGCTCCTAGCTTTATTCTTTCAATTCCAAGAAAAAGCATTATGCTTAGAGCGATTGAAAACACGGTTAAAATAAAAGTCATTTTTCTATTTAAAAGCGATTGAAATGCTATTTTTAGAAGGATGATCATGATTTAACTCTATTAATTTCGGGTAAATAAATATGATTTGAAAAAAACTTTTTGAGATCTTTATCATGACTTACAAATATTAAAGTTGTATTTTGTGACTCACATTGATCAAAAAGATTTTTTAAAAACTGTTCTCGATTATCTGCATCAAGAGAACTCGTTGGTTCATCTGCAATAATTAATTTAGGAAAACCAATTAAAGCTCGGGCAGCGGCAACTCGTTGTTGTTGACCAATCGATATTTCTGTTACTTTTTTATTTAAAATTTTTCCAATCTTTAAATTATTTGCTAATTCAATACATTTTTCTTTTAATTCCTGTAAGCTTAAGTTTTTTCTTCTTAAAGGACTTATTTTACAAGGCAATAAAATGTTATCTAAAACATTTAAATACGGGATCAAATTAAATAGTTGAAATATATAACCCATTTCACTACCGCGCAACTGGTCTCTGAGAGAGGGCTTTAATCCAATAAATTCGGTATTAAATATTTTGAGAGATCCATCATATGCAGGAAGAATTCCAGATAAAATGCTCAAGAGAGTTGTTTTGCCACAACCACTGGGCCCATATAAAAATAATTTTTCACCTTCTTTTACATTTAAATTTTCAATGTCTAAAATAGGAGAGTTCTTTTTATAAGAATATTTTAAATTTTTTAAATTTATGATATCATTCATAACTGCAGAAAACCTTTATCATTCGTTATTTTTGAAGCGGATTGAGTTGAATTACTTAATACTTGCGCATCTATTTGTTTTACGTTTGGAAAAAATGGTTTAAACTGAAAAGTTACTTTACTTCCAGTGAGTTCTTTTTGGCATTTAATATTAAATTCGGCTTTAAAGTCGCCATGCTCCCCTTCTAATTTTTTATTTTTTGCTTTTGAATCTTTCATATTGTCCTCATCTCCATCCTCATCTTTTACAAAGGGTTCTATTTTATTAGGTGAAAATGTACAACCTAGAGCGGAATCTAATTTAACTATTTGTGAGATATTTTTTTTTAATTTTTCCACTGCTTCGGAAACTGTTTGTTTATCTTTTTCCGTCTTTGCTTCATGCTCAAACCCATACATACTCACAGCAGGCGCTTCCATTTGAATAGTTGCTGTTTTTTGTTGAACTCCCATATTGATTTTGGCAGAACCATGATTGTGAGCTCCATGAGCATAGGTATTTTGTAATAAAAATAAGGATGCTGAAATTAAGCAAAATCTTAAAGAATTCTTAAGCATGTTGTGCCTCATTATTGATAAGTTATTGATAATATATAAAATATTATCATAAAAAAAGAGTCTTGCATAAATGCAAAAAATTTGCAATAGATGCTTGTCATTTCTATTTTGAAAGGATTCACTTCGTGGAACCAGATGAACATTATAAAGTTGAATTTCAAATACGCCATCATCATCAGCATGGTGATGGATGCAGCGGGAAATCATTTCAGCAACTCGCTTTTGATGCCTTAAAAGAAAATAATTTTAGAATAACGAAATCGCGTCTTGCTTTAATAGAATGTTTAGCAAATACGACACTTCCTTTATCTCCAAAAAGTATTTTTTACTCTTTAATAACTTATTATAAAATAAAAATTGATCAAGTATCTGTATATCGTATATTAGAAACTTTTAGTCAATTAAATTTAGTTCATCAAGTTTTCCCTTCTGGTGATTATTTATCCTGTACCACTCGTTGTGAACATAATTCAAATCATATTATTTTAAATTGTATAAAATGTAGTAAAGTAAACGAAATCCATATGGACTGGAATCCTATTTATAAAATATTTGAAAATGTAAAAGAAAAATTTCAGTTTGAACCTATAAAACAAATGTTTCAAATAGATGGGATATGTAAACAATGTCGCTAAAAGATCAAGGAAATAAATATATTTTAGCAAATACTTGTTCAGGTATTCCTACATTTAAACATATAGAAACCAATGAAATTCTTCATGGACAAGTGGGTCCCTATCAAGAAGCCATTCATTTATATGTAAATCATTCAAATATTTTAAATACTCAAAGTCCAGAATTTGTTGTCTATGATTTAGGAATGGGTTGTGGCGCTCAATTAATTGCAATGTATCAATCTTTTTTAAACAATCTAAATATTAAAAAATTAACTATTGTGAGTTTTGATTTAGAAAAAGAAGGTTTGATTGCTCTTCAAGAAAATATTCATTTATTTCCATATGTAAATGAATTTATGGAGCTGTTGCCTCTTTGTATTTCACAAAATAATTTTGTTCATAAATTGCATGATGGCCGTATTTTTGAATGGAATTTTATTGAAGGAGATTTTTGTAAGACAATTTTAAAGCCAAAAGGAACTTATCCATTAGCTGATGTTGTTTGTTACGATTTTTTTTCACCAGCAAGTCATCCTCATTTGTGGACTTATCAAATTTTTACCAATTTAAATTTACATTTATCAAATAACGCCAAAATGATTACTTATTCCTCAGCAACATGTATAAGAGCAGTTATGTTTGCTTCTGGATTATATGTTGGATTTGGACCGTTAAGTGGTAAAAAATCAAAATCTACAGTAGCAACAAAGATATTTCAGGATTTAGCAGAGCCCTTGACCTTAGAATGGAAAAAAACATTTCTTCGTTCCGAAGCAAAATTTTCTTTAGAAGAAAAAGAAGAGAATAAAGATAAAATTGTGAATTTGATAGACAATCATTTGCAATGGTCTTTTTTCTAATTTAGGCTCTTTTGACATTTAAATTTTCTTTTTCAATTTTTCCCTTAATAATTTAAATAAATGTTTCTTTTTCAATTTAAATTTTATTTTAAAGGGACAAATGTTTTGTGAAAAATACTCTTTTTATATTTAGCCTCATTTTATTTGTTTTTTATATCTCAAATGCGAATGCTGTTATTGGTTCTGCTGGTTGTGGCTTAGGTTCGGTCGTTTTTCGTGGAACGCAGTGGTGGAAACAAATTTTTGCGCTCACATCAAATCAAGCGACAGGTTCTCAAGCATTTGGAATAACATCGGGGACATCGGGTTGTCCCCCAGCTGTATTTGGGGTTGTTGAAAACCAAGAAGAATATATTGAAATCAACCTTTCTTCTCTTCAAAAAGAAGCCGCTCAAGGAACAGGTGAATTATTATTTGGTCTCGCTTATAGATTAGGATGTGATCAAATGTATTTTCCAGATTTTGGCTCTTATACTCAAAAAAATTATATTGAAATTTTTTCCTCACAAAATGCAAAAAATGTTTTATGGAATATAAAAAATTTAATTCAAAAAAATGAAAATTTAGCTCACAGTTGTAAATATATTCATATCTAGTTGTTTTTTTGACATTATTATTTTCTTTTTATACTCTTTAAATAGAATCTATATTGAGTTCTCCTATTTTAAATTTAATAAATTTTAGGAAGGTTAAAATGAAAAATTTTATGAAAAATATTCTTTTTGTCCTTATTGTAGGTGCTTTCTGTTTACTTGCATCTCGTGCTCATGCGGTAGGATCTGCTGGGTGCGGACTTGGTTCTGTTGTTTTTAAAGGAAATGAGTGGTGGAAACAAATATTAGCTATGACAACAAATCATTTAACAAGTTCACAATTTATTGGAATTACAACGGGGACATCAAATTGTGCTCCTGGTTTATTTGGGATTGTTCAAAAACAAGAAGATTATGTTGTTGCAAATTTTTCAACACTACAAAGAGAAGCTGCGCAAGGAAGTGGTGATAGTTTAAATGGTCTTGCATCTACTCTAGGATGTGAAAATTCAAGTTTTTCAAGTTTTGGAGCTTATACCCAAGAAAAATACTATGAGATATTTTCTGCTCAAGATGCAAAAGAAGTTTTACAAAATATAAAAGCAGAAGTTGAAAAAAATCAGAATCTTTCTAAAGAATGTAAATTTATCCAAATTTGATTTTTGTTTATTTAGCAATGCCTCCTAAAAAATATTTAATTCACACATAATTTAATATTTTATTGATAAAAATTTTAAAAAATAAAAAAATATCCTATTCGCTATTGAATGCTTTTATTATATCTGTATTATTTTTGCAGTTAAAGACGGAAGTCGTTCTTTACTATTGCTTAAATGGAGTTTTTCAATGAAAATTTTAGTTTCAAAAAAATTTTTTGGTTTAGTTGCAGCATCTTTGTTAAGTACTGTTACTTTTAGTGCTTCAGCTGATGTTGGTATTGCTGGTTGTGGACTTGGTTCCATTGTTTTTAAAGAAAATGGCAAAGGTAGCCAAATTTTAGCAGCAACAACAAATGGAACTTTTGGGAACCAAACATTTGGGATTACGTCTGGTACTTCTAATTGTGGATCCGGAGTTGCAAAACAAGCTAATACTCGTATGAAACTAGATTATGTGAATGCAAACCTTTCCACACTTCAAAGAGAAGCTGCTCAAGGTAACGGTTCATCCGTTAATGGTTTAGCTGCCGTTGTTGGTTGTCCATCAAGTTCTTATGCTGAGTTTGGTGCTTATACACAATCTCATTATAGCTCTATCTTTACATCAAATAATGCAGAAGAAGTTGTAAATAATATAAATCAAGAAATGATAAAAAATTCAGAGCTCTCTAAATCTTGTAACCTTGGTAATAGTTAGCATTGGCAAACGGAATAAAGAAAATTTTAATTGTTATATTATTTTTTTACCCTTTATTCCTATCTGCTCTGGAAGATTCTCATTTACAAAGTGCAGAAAACTATTTTATAGAAAAATCGCGTAAGCTATCTCTTTCTCAAAAATCAGAATGGCGAAAAATACTTTTTTATCAAAATAAATATTTTAGTGCTCCAACAGGAATTGTAGATGGGAAAGACTTTTATCTTTCAGAAGAAGGTAAAGTAAATTTACAATCTGAAATGGAAGCAACAATTAAAGCTTTTTTTTCTGGGATTGAAGATAATAATTCAGCACATTGTAAATTTCCAAGAAGATTAAAGTGGCTAAAATCATATTTAGATGATGATAAATATAGTATCCCTATTACGAAATGCAGCAATTTAGAGAAGTGGCTTGAATTCGTGAATCCGAATGGGGCTGTACTTATCTTTTCGTCTTTTTATATTAATAATCCTTCAAGTATGTTTGGTCATACTTTTTTAAGAATCATAAACTCAAATGATCCGTTAACGGATTCGGGTGTCAACTTTGCCGCAAATCCAGATACGGAAAATATGATTTTTTATACTTATAAAGGCTTAACTGGACTTTTTGAGGGGAAATTTAGTTTGTTACCTTACTCTTTAAAGGTTCAAGAATATAATAATTCGGAAAGTCGGGATCTTTGGGAATATGAACTAAATTTAAGCAAAGAACAAATAATGAATATGGTATTGAGTCTTTGGGAAGTTGGTGACAATCGAATAGATTATTATTATATTGATGAAAATTGTTCTTATATTTTATTAGCTTTATTAGACACTGCAAATGATGATTTTAATTTTGCTAAAAAGTTTTGGATATGGGTAAACCCATCTGATACTTTAAGAGTCGTTTATTCTTTTCCCAACTTGATTAAAAATGTTACATTTAGACCTTCTTCCGAAAAAAGGTTTCGTTATCGTTACTCTTTGCTTGATGGTGGTGAAAAAAAATTATTTGCTTCTATATTAGAACAAAAAAAAGAACTTTCCGATTTAAAGGAAAATCATTCTAAAATAAGCGCTTCAAAAGTTTTAGATGCGGTTTCTGAATATATTGACTACAAAGAAAATTTAGCAGGAACAGAGGAGTCTAAAAAATATCCCTTATTTAGAAAACAACTATTAAATGCGAGAGCCTCTTTAGGAGTTGTATCTAGTCCCTTAAAAATAGAACCTCCGGTTTCAGATCGTCCTGAAAAAGGATTGCCTGGAGGACGAATAGGAACATCTTATTCCCACTCCTATTTTTCCGGAAATTCATTTGATTTAGAAATAAATCCTGTCTTGCATAATATACAAAGCCCATCTACAGGTTATTCAAGAGAAGCACAAATTGAGTTGCTTAGTACTACGTTACGTTATGAAGCGAATTCAAAGCAATTTTTTATCCATAAATTAGACCTTGTAAATATTATTTCAATACCGTCATTAAACCCTCCTTTATATCCGATCGCTTGGAATTTAAAATTAGGAATGGAGCAGGATTATGACTGCGATAAGACAGGCTACAATTCATTATGTGTAAGGTATTCTTTATCGGGAGGAACGGGTGCTTCTGTATTATGGGAACCCATACAGCTCTATTTTTTACCTCAAGTTGACTTTGCTTACCAAAATGAAAATGCGTTTGAAGTATCTGCAGGTACTTTTTCTGGATTTACTTTTAAGACAACTGAATCTTCGATGTTTTCATCACGCATAGATTGGATGAAACGTTACTCTGTATTATATCACTCTTGGCGTGATCATTTATTGTCAGACTCTTCTTTTTCTTTTCAGCCTTTTTTTAACTTTGAAAGTAAAATATTTTATAAATATAATTTTATAAATTATGATTGGCAGGCGGGATTTGGTTTTTACTGGCATTTTTTTTAAATTTTTGGGTGCCAAAACTTTGAAAATTTTTCATTTCTATGAGAATGATTATTTCATATACTGTAAGCGGGATCTTTATTGATCCCATTCCCATTGCACGTTTTGACTGGAGTCCCTTTTATGGTAAAAAGTGAACTAATCGAAATCCTTTCTTCAAAGGCAGATGTTACTTCCCCTCAAGCTGAAGAACTTATCAATATGTTTTTTGATACGATTTCTGAAGCTCTTACAGAGGATGGCCGTGTAGAAATTCGCGGTTTTGGCGCTTTTACTGTGCGCAAATATAAATCTTATGATGGTCGCAACCCAAAAACAGGAGAAAGAATTGAGGTTCCAGAAAAGAAACTTCCATTTTGGAAAACAGGACTTGAACTTCGTCAACGTGTGGATGGTTTAGGTTGAAAATTGTTGATGTCAAAATCGGCAAAATTAAAATTCCTCTAAAAAGGCCTTTTAAAACGGCTTTAAGAACGGTTTATTTTGCTGAAGACATCATTGTAAAATTAATTACCCAATCCGGGTTAATTGGTTTTGGTAGTGCTGCTCCTACTTTTGCGATTACGGGTGACTCCCTCGACTCCATTTCTTCTTGTATACTTAATGAACTCAAACCCAAAATAATAGGTCTTGAACTTACAAATATCGAAAGTATTATGAGTAAGCTTCATGCATCTATTGTGAATAATACCTCTGCTTTATCTGCTATAGATATGGCTATCTATGATCTTTATGCTCAATCTTTAAATTTACCTCTTTATAAACTTTTTGGTGGTTATCGTAATCTTGTTTTTACATCGGTAACAATTAGTGCCAACCCTCCCGATGTTATGGTTGCAGACGCGCTTGTCGCTTTAGAAGATGGCTTTTCCGACTTAAAATTAAAACTTGGGGTAGATCCCATTTATGATATTGATCGTGTAAAAGCAGTTCGTGCTGCTGTAGGAAATCTAATTAAAATAAGTGTCGATGCAAACCAGGCTTGGGGAGCTAAAGAGTCTGTGCGCATGATAAATAAATTAGAGCATTTGGGTTTAAACATTGAATTTGTTGAACAACCTGTAAAAGCAAAACACATCGAAGATCTTTTATTTGTTACTCAAAACGTAACAACAGATATTTTAGCAGACGAATCTGTTTTTTCTCCCTACGATGCCTTTCAAATATGTAAACAAAAAGCAGCCGATCTCATCAATATCAAATTGGCTAAAGCAGGTGGTTTTTACCAAGCAACAAAAATATTAAATTTAGCGGAATCGGCGGGTATAGAGTGTTTAATGGGTTGTATGTTAGAAAGCCAAGTCGCTGTGACGGCAGCTGCTCATTTTGCGGCAGCAAAAAAATCGATTGTTCGTTGTGATTTAGATCCTCCCGCCTTGCTAGCAGAAAATCCTGTCATTGGTGGTGTTTCTTTAGATGGAAATGTATTGACTCTTAACGAAACAGCTGGTCTTGGAATTAAAGATATTATAGGTGTTCAATATTTATAAATTGATATTTTAAATAATTTATTTATTTGTACTGATGAAAATTTAGCAAATGCAATCCGTGGAACTGGAAAAAGAAATTTAGTCATTTCTGGTGTTACAACAGATGTATGCATGGTTCCTTCTGTAATCAGTGCAGTAAATGAAGGATTTAAAGTCCATATGCGAATTAAATTTTTTCATTAATTTTATTTATATCTTTTTTTATAAGAATAAGATTAAATCATTTATTATTTTTGTAAATAAATTTAAATTTGTTTTTTAAATTTTTTCCTTTACAATTTATTGGTTATAAAATCATTTTTGGAAAGGAATAATTATGTTCAGTTTTTTATCTAAAAGTTTTATTTTTTCAATTTTAATTTCGTTTATGACATTGTTCAACTTCGCTTTTGCGGCAAGCCAATCCGCTAGTTCCCAAATAATAAACTTAGCCAATAATACATCAAACCAAAGTCTATATGTAGTTGGAGTCAATGCAAATATCGCTGTGTGGAATCCAACTTTATTACAATTGAGTGATTATGGTTATTTAGGAGGCTGGTCTTTAAAAATGGTTGCATTTGATAATGTAGGAACCCTCTGGAGTGTAGGATTTAATGGAGATGTTGGAAAGTGGAATGGAAAATCTTGGGATGGTCAGGGATACATGGGTGGATGGACGTTAAAATCCATAGCATTTGATAAAAACGGAACTCTATGGGGTGTTGGCGCTCATAGCAATGTTGGAAAATGGAATGGAAAATCTTGGGACGATCAAGGTTATATGGGCGGAGCGTTTATCAATATGATCGCCTTTGATCAAAATGGAACCCCTTGGTGCGTTGGAGTGAATGGTAATATAGGAAAGTGGAATGGAACGTCATGGGATGACCAAGGACACATGGGTGGTTGGTATGTTAAAATGATCGCTTTCGATAATGCTGGTTCTCTTTGGACGGTTGGTGTTGGCAGCAATGTTGGTAAGTGGAATGGAAGATCTTGGGATGATCAAGGATTTATAGGTACTTGGTATTTAAATTGGATTACTTGGGCGAATTAGTATTTTAAGTTAACAATTTCAGGACAAGCCTGTAAATGGTATTTTAAAAAATGAGAATTTTAAATTCAAAAGAATTAAAAAATTTACGTTCTATTTATTAAAAATAAAACGTAAAAGTTCCTTTTGCATTCATAGGGGAAACCATACGGTTGTAACCAGCAAATGGGCATTCAAATTCGGCGGTGAATTCAGCAGGAATTCTATAAGGTAACCCACTTACTTTTGTGCCAATAGAAGCAGAATAATATTGTTCATAACCATGATCTGGGTGCATTGCGGATTCTCCTAAATAAAACTGATCTCCAACGGTATATATAGGTTGTCCATTTAAATAAGATTTCGCAGCAATATTATATTTAGCTTGTGTGTATAAACCAGACCATTTTAGACTCTCAGAAATATTTCCAAGTCCCCATGCTGCTTGTAAAAATCCAATATGGTGAAGACCTTTTCTTGAAAAGGTAAGGGTGTTACCTTGTCCGTCACCGCCTGATGCGGTTGGATCTGCCGTGTTTGAAGAAGTATTATCAAGCATACTTGTTCTTGTTAAATCAGCTTTTGTTAGAGAATATTCCGCAACGTGTTGCCAACTTAAAATAACTCCTGGAACAACAACATAGTCTAAGTTCCAACGAAGAATGGCATCGTAAGTACCACCACCAGTAATTAAAGTACCATCACCACCTGTTGCTCTCATAGCTGTTACGATATTAAATTTTCCTGTTGGAATACGAAGCCCGCCACCTAAAGAAAAATATAAAGGAACATGTCTTAATGGAGATTCCTCTGAAATAATACTCCATAAAACCCCAACTTGAATATCTCCTAAACCTGTTGCTCCATTTGTTGGTTGTGAAGCCGTTAATAAAATATTTCGAATTTGATCTTTAATAGGACTAGCAGAAGTAATATTTATTGTTTCACCGGTAGGTAAAGTGATTGGCAATGAAAACGTATTTGGAATAGAACCACCATTATTAATATAATTGGCACAACTTGCTTGAGTTGTGTTGTTTCCGCATAAAGTGCCGCTGCTTACTTGAGAGAGTTTTGAAGAAAGATCATTTAATACGTGATTATAATATTTTTGATATAATTCCGAGTTTGCTGCTACTGTATTTCCATTCATGCCAAGTTGATAGGAAGTAACAAAAGGAATTCCCACTCCTAAAGAAACAGAATTAGAAAGTCCATATTGAATTTGAGCGCCTGTTATCCAGCGTTTATAGGTTAAACCATTATCCACTTGACTCCCATTGCTGTCGAATCCCTGGTTTCCAAAACTATAAACAAGCGCGGTATCTATTTTAAAAATTCCTTTAGGTAAGGTTTTTCCTGTGGGTAGTACAGCGTATTTTGGGGCACTGTACCCTTTTTCGCCAAGACCTCCCGCAACATCTTGGGTAGGATCTATTTTTTCCTGATGATTTTTTTGTTCTTCATTTTGTACTAACAAAATTTCTTTATTTAATGCTTTATCTTGGGCGTTTGCATTTAGATATAAAGCAGAGCTTAATATAGCAAAAAGAGGAAAAGTTTTATTCATTTTGTTTAAAATGGGTGAAGTAAAAAATTTATTTTTAAAATTGAGCATATATGTCCCTCTAAATGCTTTTAATTAAGTATCATATTATCTAGGTGGCAAGCCTACCATTTTAAATTAGAGAGAGAGGATAGGTAAATACAATAAAATTCTTAGCATCATAAAACTTTTTATGCAACTCGAACAATTTTTTTTTGAGACTTGCCAAAATTAATATTAAAGTATACTTATAGCAATAAGCCAACTATTAAAGAGTCTTAGAGAGAGATGAAGGGTTGGAGCGGAGTATATTAGAGGAACTCCTCGCAATACAATTTTAAAAATTATAATCAAAGAGTAATTTTAGTGCTCTATTGATTTTCTATGTCTAATTTAAGAGGTATCTTTAATATGATAAAACGCCGTATTGTTTATTCAGCATCAAGTCTTTTATCAGTCTTGTCCATTGTCGGATGTAACTTTAAAGGCAATACGGATATGCAGACAGATAGTAAAATAAATTGTGCTAAATGGGATGCATTTGCAAATCAAGTTGGAATTCAAACTTGTGATCAAGCGGTTGCTGCTACAAATAAAAGTGGAATAGTCGAATATTTAAAACAGGCACCAATTCATTTTAATCCCAGTGGCGACAAGTATGATGACGTTACAAATTTAGTTGAAAAATATATAAAAGAAATGGCACCAAAAACGCAAGCAAGTGAAATTGTCAGCGTGAAAAAACTTGCCGATGTTTTAAAAGAATCTGGGTTTAAAGAACATACTTCGAATAAAGATAAAATCATTTCTATTCCGTATTTTGAACGTGATGTTACCGACGAGAGTGGCAAAGTAACTGTTCCTGGTTCTTATAAAGATTTAAGTGCAATTGATACTTTAAGTGGATTAAATGATGATTCTAAATTTAAAATTTATTCTACTGAAGAAGGTATTGTTCACCCTGAAACATATGCTGAAGGAACAGCATATGTTCTAACTTATAAACTTAATGGTTCCGATCAAAAATATTCCGCTATTGTTACAGTACCAGATAACGTACCAAGTAATGAAAAGTTACCTTTAATTATGTATGCACATGGTGGTGATGCTGGCCTTTCTTTTAGAAATATGGCAACCATTTTACAAAATAATTTATCCAAAGGAATTGTTGCGGCTCCAAGTTTTCCTGGAGAACCCATTTGTTCTATTACAACCATTGGTGGTTCTGTAAAAAATAACTTTATAAGAAGTTGCGGCGATGCTTCTGGAAACACCATAAATCCTGCTATAAATCCAGAAGGCGAAAAATCACCTTTAGATAATGATGTAAATGCTTTTTTAGGGTTGCATAATGCGATTTTAAAGTTTTATTTAAAAGATAATAATAAATTAATGAAAGTTGAAAAAGCAATAAAAACAGGTTTAATAGATTCTGATTTTAGTAATGGATTAAAAAACCTTGATTTTTATTTACCATTTACTGATGATCAACCGATGAACGCATTTGTTAATAATTTTGCAGGACCTAAAACAATTGGGGTATCAGATAGTCGTGGTGGCTCTACATTATTAGCGGCTGTTGGTCGTTCTGGTGTATTATTAAAAAGTGTTTTTTCAGTTGGCTTAGATAAATTAGATATGGATAATCTTTTTTTTCCTCCATTATTTAGTTCTGCCGCTTTATTTTATTCACCTTCATCTTTATTAGTGGGCAGTTTTAGAATTATCACTCAAAATTTAATTAGTGGTAATATTTATGACACAAGCGCTTTAAATGCTTTGCCTATGATCCCCGATCTTAAAAAGAATAAATATTTTACAGATTATATTAAAACTCCTGTTGGACAAGATAAAGATCAATTAAATAATTTGGTAAGCTGGGTTGCTTCATCAGATATTACTTATCTTGCACCATATACTTCTGTAGCGATGCAAAATTGGAGTGTTTCTTTACCTTTTATTGGAAAATTATTTTCATTAAAAATGGGAATGATAGATGATGAAATGAAAACAATTTTAAATAAAGAATTTGGGAAATTTTATCAAAAAGCAAGTATTGATAAACTACCAGATGGTAAAGATAATTCAATTAAGTATCTATTCAACTATTTAGCTAAAATTAGTACTAATGATATTTCAAATGATAATTCAAATAAGTCATTAATAAATTATATTTTTGAAGCGTCAAATAAATCTATCGATCCAAGTTCTGCTAAATGCAATATCATGTCAAATTTAAAGGCAGGCGCAAAAACAGATTGTTCAATTGCAAATATTTTAGATAAAGGGGAAGAGGGGTTCAATTTACCCAAGTTAGACTCCTTCAAAAATATATTAGAAAATATGGTTGATGGTGATAAAGGCTTAAAAGTTCTTTTTGGTCCTGCTCAAGATAAATCGGCAGCTATTTTAAACTTAATGACAACTTTAAAGGGTACAGATTCAAAATTATTAACAAATTATTTAGTTGTACTTTCTTTATCTGCTTTAAAGGGACAAGATTCTTCTATTCAGCTTACACCTTCTGCTAAATTGGCAGAAATTGGTTCAGCTATTAAATTAATTACAGATAATCAAGCTTTAATTGCAGAACAAAAACCAATTTTAGAAAAATCTCTTAAGGCAATTCAAGAAAATATTTTATCTTATAGAAAAACAGCTCCTGGCTCCATTATCTTTATGCATTCAACGCAAGATTCCGTGGTACCTTACACTCAATCGGTTATAGCTAAATCAGCGATGGATAAGGTATTTGATGTTGTTTATGGTGAACAAAAACTTGCGAAAAATCCTTTAACAAGTTTTCAAGTGCCTGCTCTTGGATCTCAATTATTTGCATTTCAGCCTGACAATAGTTTTTATGCAGTTAATTTAGGTGATAAAACCTCAGACGGAAATATTTGTGAAGAAAGAAGTTATGATGGTTCTTTCGCAACAAATTATAATCCGATAGTAAAAAAATGTTTTGGCAATCATGCTTTATCTAAATCTGGAGATGGTCTTCTTTCTCATGGAGACTCTGCTGTTCGGACAAGTCGTTTGATTAGTGTATCATTGCTAGGTTCAAATTTTGCAAATGCCAAGGTAACGATTTCAAATGCGTTACTTTATGGGAATCAAACGTTTAATCCAGAAAATAAAAAACCTGTTACAGCTTTACAAAGCAATATTAAAACACAATTTGTTGAATTTAATAAGTTTTATAATTTGGTGAACAAAGTAGATAATTTTTATTCTACTGATTTACCATGCAAACTTGAAAATAAAGTTACTGGAATATGTTATTTAATGAATGCCGATTCAAATACAAATATTCCTTTGTTTAATAGAACTCTATTACAAGATGCAGCCTTTCAAAAAGAAGCAATTGTAAATGGAAAATATGATGCGACTGCTCAGAAAAATACTTTAACACCAACCGATATCTTTACTCTTTGGATGGATAGCTCTGCAAAAGAATCATCAAAAAGTAGATAATTAACCTTTCTTAACAAAACACCTCTTAATCTAGAAGAGGTGTTTTTTTTATACAAATTCTGTTAACTTAAAATTATTTTTTATACCTTTGCAATGAGGTCATGAATGGAAAATTTTTTTGATGAATATAGTAAAGTAAATATAGAACAAAATGTTGTTTGGGGTGAAATGGATGCGTTCCAACATATAAACAATACGGTTTATTTTCGTTACTTTGAAAATGTTCGTCTCGAATATTTTCATAAAATAAATTTGTTTGAAATTATGAAAAATGAGGGAATAGGTCCTGTTTTAGCATCAACGCAATGCCGTTTTAAAATTCCTTTAACTTTTCCTGACAAAATTCATATTGGCACTAAGGTGTTTGAATTAGGTGAAGATTATTATCTTATGAAATATTCTATTTATAGCCATCAATATGAAAAAATAGTTGCAGAGGGCGAAGGTAAAATTGTTTCATTTTCATTTGCTGAAAAGAAAAAAAGCAAACATCCAAAACAACTGTATGAAAATATTTTAGCATTAGAGGGAAATCAGATAGTAAAAAAATAATTTCTTTCCTTCAACTCGGAATCCCTAAAATTTCATAGTTTTCTTCTAAGAATTTCTTTAAGAGGTCTGAAATCATACAACAAGATATGGAAAAAAATTCTTTGGCATTAAATTTCTCATTTTTTTCTTTTTCTAACAATTCTAGCTCTAAATTATGAATTAAGGTCGTAATATTTGCTAAAGAAAAACGGCTAAAATAATTTCGGTATTCATATAATATATTTTTTCCTAGAGTAATATCATCGCAGTCTAATAGTGTAACATTTTTAAGTGCAATGTCTTTTAGCATAAGATCAAACTCATCACGTTTTTTGATAATTTCAAGGATAGTTAAATTTTTGGTATGATACTCTTCTAAAAATTTTTGTTTTTTAATATGCTCTGTAATATCGCTCGTGCAAATGATAATTTTTTGAGGTTTTTTATTGATATCTAAAATGGGTGTATAGCTCATTTTTATTGTCTTATTTTTTACTTCAATTGTTGATGGTAGCATATTAAAAATAGATTCCATATTAAAAATATTTTCAAAATATTGTTTAACTGATAAAATGAAAATATCTTTTTTGCTTACTTGAAATTCATCAAAAATTTCTACGATACTCCTTCCAGAAATATCGGTATTAAAAATATTAAGACAGGATTTTGAAACCACATCGCTTATCATTAAATCTTTATTAATAACGAAATAACAGTCTTGAATATTGTCAAGAATTTCTTTCATTTTTGTTTTTTCATCAAATAATTTTTTTTCTATAAAAGTATAATAAGTGTTTACCGTAAAATAAATTTCAATAAATAATAAATCGCTTGTTATAGATTGAGCTTCAAATAATTCAATGACATCGGTAAATTTATTTTGCCATAATTTATTTAGTATTGAATTTAAATTCCCAAGTGAAGCTAAATAGGAATCATTAGGAATTGATCTTAAATAATGCAGATAACCAATTTTAATTTTTTCTCTATAATACTCAATATCAAATGGACCAGAAAAAATATATTCAAAGTATTTTTGATTTACTTTCATAAGGCGATCTATTTCAGCATGACCTTTAAAATATTTTTTAATCCTGTCATTATTTAAATTGTATTCATAAAATTCTTTTATTATATGTTCTATATTTTCTTTAATTATTGGAGCTAATTTTTTTGCTTTGTTTTTTTTTGCTTCATCAAATTTTAAAGCAAACTCGAGATCTTCAATTTTGTTATTAAAAAAATACTCTTTTGTAAATAAATTAAAATCTTCTGAATCAAACATAGTGATTCTTCTTTCTTAAGAAATATCATGTTTAAAGATAATTCCCATGATATCATTTTTTTTATAATGCTTTTACATAGAAATTTATTTGACATGTCTTCATAATATTTTTAAAAATGAAATATTATTAGGCTGTTGTATACGAGAGGAATCGATTTTACTCTACTTAAATTTTACCCAGTTGTTTTTTGACATACAAAAAGCACGTCATTTAATAAAAAACCTATTTTTACGACATAGAAAGAGAAAAATTTTTAGAAATAAAGGCTTCTATGGCGAATTTTGAAAGTAACTTAAAATTATTATTTAATATTTTAGCAGACTTACGTCAGGAGTTTAATTATTTAAATGTCGAAGCTGAAAATTTAAATGAAATCGCAATGAATGCGGCGGTAACGGCTGGGCAAACGGGAAAATCGATTCGAGTTTATACCGAAATTTCAAATCATATTGGTCTTTCCTCAAAAAAAATGAAAAATTTTATTCATAAAAATAGAAATGAAGTTAATTCAATTTTAAATTTAACTCTAAAAATATTGTCGAATGATATGATCAATAATAAATATCATTTGTTAAATAGAAGCAAATCTTTAAAGGATAATGTATTATTTATTGATGAAAAAATAAAATTATTAAGAAAAGTCGAATATAAGACAATAAAAGAATTGATTACTCATGTTTATCAAACGAAAACGTTTTTAAAATCAATTTTGCAACTCCAATATAAATTGTTTGGAGTTTATAATTGTTTACTTATAGAAGCAATTCAGCTTGAAGGATCTTCTTACTCAGCAATTAAAACTTTGAGCGAAAGTTTATATCATTCATTTGAAATTACAATATCATCTATAGATAAATTATTTTTAATTTTAAAAAAAATATCACGTTTAGTTAAAGTGATTAGTTTAAATTATTAAATGAGGAATTATGCTTACAAAAATTCTTTATGAAGATAATCATTGCAAATGGGTTATGTTTGGACGTGACCCACAAAAGAAAAACAGTGTTATTGATACCAATGAATATGCTATTATTGTAAATAATGAAGCTATTTTATTAGATCCAGGTGGAATTGAAATTTTTCCAGCAGTTTTAACTGCCATCTCAGAAATATTAGACGTAAAAAATATCAAAGCTTATTTATGCAGTCATCAAGATCCTGACATTATGTCTTCTCTTCAATTGTGGCTTGGCTTAACCCCTGATGCAAAGGTTTATTTATCTTGGCTTTGGGAGGGATTTATAGCTCATTTTGGTGGTGAATATGTAAAAAATTTTGTTTCGTTACCAGATGAAGGGGGGCCTTTGGAATTTAATCAAAAAAGATTTGAATTTGTTCCTGCTCACTATTGCCATTCTTCTGGTAATTTTCATCTTTTTGACCCGGATTCAAAAATATTTTTTTCTGGTGATATGGGAGCTGCTTTAGTTCCTGTGGATTATCCAACAATAGTCGAAGATTTTAAAGAACACATAAAATATATGGAAAAATTTCATCAAAGATGGATGCCTTCTAATGAAGCCAAAAATAGATGGGTTAATCGTGTTCGAAAATTAAATCCAAAAATGCTTTGTCCACAGCATGGCGCTGTCTTTACGGGTGAAAATGTTCAAAAATTTTTAAATTGGATTGAAGAATTAGAAGTAGGAAAAGCTAAATAAATGAGGAAATAGTTATGACTGGAGCAGCTTTGTCAGATGAAAATAAATTAGATGTTATTTTAACTAATTTTATGGCTTCTGAAAAAAATGTAGAAGAGCTTTCTATTGCTTTAAATAAAATTGAAAAAATGGTCTTTACCGTTCGTGATATTTCTACAAAAACCGATCTTTTATCCTTAAATGCATCGATAGAAGCGGTACGCGCAGGGCAGTCTGGAAAAGGATTTGCTGTGGTGGCAGATGAGGTTGCGCGGCTTGCAGAAAAGACACAAGACTCTATCTCTGAAATTGAAACGGCTGTGGATTCCTTTAAAGATGGTTTTGAAAATTTAAGAGATTTTTTAATTAAAACAAAAGAGCTGATAAAAATATCAATGGAAAAAAAGTAATATAAACACTTTCATATTTATGGAAATAATATGGAATTTCATGAAGAGCTTATACAAATATTTAATGAAGAAGTAACCGATCTTATTGAACGGAGTCGCAACTCATTAGATAATTTTTTATTATCTGGAAATAAAATTGAAAAATTTAAAGATGTTTTAAGAGTTATTCATACTATCAAAGGAAATTCAGGCACAATTGGCTATAATGATATTCGAAAATATGCTCATGATTTAGAAACCACACTTTTAGAATTTAAAGATAATGAAAATAATGTAGACAAAAATGCGATTGATAAAATTATTAAGTTTTTTGATTATATTGAAAGTTTCATATCAGGTGAAGTAGTTACTCCTTACATAGAACAAGATCCTACTTTAGAAAAAAAATATTTTGAAATATTTGAAAAAGTAGATGTCAATGTTGAAAAAAAAGAAATAGAAATTTTTTCTAAAAGTGAAGAAAAACAAAATCATATCGCTTTAAATAAAAATGTGGAAGCGAATAATATAGAAAAAATGGAAATCAAAGAAAATAAAAATTCAAAAAATATGAACGATTATATTCGTGTCCCAACGGATAGACTTCAAAAAAACTTTGACGTTATTTCGGAAATATTTTTAATTCGCAATCAAATGCGTTATTTGGTTGAAAAATACGCTGCAGAAGGCGTTTATTCGGATCTTTTTTTCCAAGATTGGGAAATGCTCGATAATTCGCTTCGAAAAAGCATTGGAGAGTTAGAAGGAATTTCCATGTCGATGCGTATGACTCCTATCAAAAGTTTATTGCGCAGAATGGAAAAAACAATTCGCAGTTATTTAGAAACTTCTTCTGATAAAGACATTCGGGTTGAAATTGAAGGAGAGGATGTTGAAATTGATAAAAAAATAATTGATTCTATTGCCGAACCGCTTATTCATTTAACTCGCAATGCGATGGATCATGGAATTGAAACGAAACAAGAAAGAAAAAACATAGGAAAAGATCCTCAGGCTGTCATTAAATTTGCCATTCAGATTGTAGCAAATGAAGCTGTTTTATGTGTTAGTGATGATGGCAGAGGAATAGATGAAAATAATGTTTTAAAATCAGCAATAAAAAAAGGCTTAAATGTTAGCAATGTCCAAACAAAAGAAGAAATCATCAATCTCATTTTTTTACCTGGTTTTAGCACCGTTGAAAGAGTGAGTGATGTTTCTGGTCGTGGAATTGGAATGGATGCTGTAAAAACTTATGTGGAAAGCATTGGTGGTTATTTAAGTATAAAAACAGAAATAGGAAAAGGTACCGAATTTAGTCTTAAACTCCCACTCGGAATGTCTGTTGTACCTGTTATTATTGCAAAAGCAAATAATATTAAATTTGCCATATTAAATAGTGAAGTTTTAGAATTAAAAAAAATAAGTGCAAGAGAAGTGATTCAAAATGGAAATGAGAGGTATTATAAACGTGGAAATGAATTTATTAAATGTATTAATATTGAAGATGGTTTGTTTTCGCACTTAAAAAAAGAATCTGATTTTTATGATCAAAAAGAAAAATTATCCATTTGTATTATCGGGCAAACAGGAAAACTAATTGCAGTCCAAATTGGAGAATTTTTAGAAAATGCAGAAATTGTTGTAAAAGAATATCCATCTAGTGCACCAAAATTTAATTATGTTTCAGGTATCTCTATTTTAGCAACGGGAGAACCTACATTTTTAATTTCCCTAAATAAATATTGTGAAAAAAATAATAATACAATTATAAATAAAATAAGTGGTGATTTATGATAGATATCAATCAAATTAAAAAAAGTCAATTAAAAATAGATAAAAAAAATTTAGAAGATATTGATCAATTAACTCTTATTCGTTTTCATGTTGGCGATAAAAATTATGCTGTAGATATTAAAAATGTTCATGAAATATTAGAGTCTATCGATTATACCCCTTATCCAGAAAAAATGAATAATCACATAGGAATTTTAAATGTGAGAGGGGAAATCATCCCTTTAATTCAATTTGATAAAAATTTTTCTTTTAATAAAAAAGATAAATTTAAAATTATTATATTAGAATTTGAAACTGGTAAATTAAATGCAATTAAAACAGATAAAGTTAATAAATGTACACAAAAATCAAATTTTTTAATTGCAGGACAAACAATTAATTTAAATGGAATTCCCTCTTTTTATATTGACGAGAGTAATTTTGAAAATTTATTTAAGGAAACTGCATGATAGAGAATCAGCAAATCATTAATAATGCAAATGAGAGAAGTATTATTATTCTTCCTTTTTCTTTAGTGAATAAAGAAATAGAGCTTCATATGTGTTTAAATGTTCAAAAAATTGCTGCCGTATTTGAAGTTGGAAAATATTCTGTTTTACCTGGTGTCATGCCTCCTTTTGTTTATATGATAGATATGCAAGGCATTCCTGTACCCGTTCTTGAATTAAGTAAGCTTGTAGAAAATAATGATTTTACTCACTCTCAGGTAAAATCTGTTGATAAAAAAAAGCAGACGAAAAAAAGAATTATAGTCTGCCATATATTATCAATTTATATTGGAATTATTGTAGATTTCACCAAAAAAATAAAAACAGTACAAAATGCAAATTTACAGCCTATTCCCGAAATCTGGGAGCAAAGTAACAGTTTTTTTGTAAGCGGTCTTTTAAATGAAAAAGACTATTATCGTTACGTTTTTGATATAGAAAGATATATTTCAAATATTGGTTTAAATATTGGAAGTGTATCTGGTGAATTTAAAGAAAACAATCATATTTTGAGAGGAAAAAAGGGCCTTGTTGTAGAAGATTCTCGCGTTTATCAGCTTTTGGCTAAAAAGTTTTTTGAAAAATATGAAATGGCAATAGAATTGGCTGCAGATGGAAAAATAGGTCTAGATTTATTACTTAAATATCCCAATAAATATGATTTTGTGATTACGGATATTGAAATGCCAAATATGAATGGAATTGAAATGATAAAACATTTTAAGTCCATTCATAAAAATTCAAGCCTACCTATATTATTTCATTCTTCTATTTCAAATCCTGAATTTAGTAAAGATTTAATGGGTGAAGGGTATGGAGATATGATAACAAAATTTAATGAAGAAACTTTATATCAATCTATTATAAATTTATTTCATAAAGAGTAAAATATAAAGAAAAATAATATGATTTAAATAGAATAGCCTCAGAGTTCATAAAACCTCTGAGGCTATTTCAGGACATTAAAAAGTTCATGGTTTTTTAGGAATTGTAATGTCTAATCGGATTATGATATTTTGAAATATATTTTGATCTTGCCAGTCAATTGCTTGTAAGTAAAATTCGCCTACATATTTTCCTGGAGCTAAAGAAGCATTTAAAGCAGGATCAAATTTTACTGTAAATCCTTTAGAGCTATTGCCACTTGCCTCAGGGCCGCAAGCAATTGCAACAGCAGTTGTTAATGGCCAATTTGTATAAGTAGGACAATTTCCAGGAATGCTATTCCCTACTAAGGTAATTTGATTTGTACTAGAGTCTGTTAAATTATGAATAATTACATTAAATGTGGGTGGGTTTTTACCCGTATCTCCTCCCCAAGTAATGGTATGTGCTTTCTCTTCTTTTGAATTTGGTAACACATACCCAATGGAGTGACTTGCTGGAACTTTATCTTTAAAGTAACTTATTTTGTCTAATACAGCAGGAGCAGTAGTTTTCCCGTCGTAAATTAAGTCAAAGCTAACAAAGTTATAATTGGAAGCAGTAAATCTTTTTTCTAAGTCTGTTACTCCAATAATAAATGTTCCTGGATTATTAGATGTAATATTTAAATAATATTTTACACCAGAAGAGGTAGTATATAATACTGCTTTATCTAATGCGGATGTTTTTTTATCATTATCAACTGTAAATACAAGACCTGAGTTAGGATCAGCTGGTTTTAATTCTTCTTTATCAATTTTTAAGTTTGTAATAGATATTTTACAGTTTTTATCTTTTGTTAATTTTAAAATTTTTGAGTCTGGATTCAATTCTTGATTTGTTACTTCTGAGGAATCGCAAGCAGTAGCTATTTGAGCGTTGAATAATGGTGTAACATTGCTATTAAATAAGCTATAAGAAGATTTTGCCATTATTTTAAATATATCTCTTAATATAAAACCAGTTTCTGTTTTTGGTAAAGTTACAATAGCAATACTTGAACCAAATAAATCACCTTCTTTTAGGCTTAGGGTATTTTAAGAATTTAAGTTAAAAGATTTTCCGCCAATAAGCTCAGTGCAATTTGTTCCATCAATTTTACATTTAAAAACAGAACCTGTTCTTTTACCAGAAATATCTTTTCTATTCATAGCACCAATATAAATACTATCACCCAGTACGGCAATGCTAGAACCAAAGTTATCATTTACAGCAAGGCCAAGAGCTTTTCTACTTGTTTGGTTTTGACCTCCAAGAAACTCTTGGCAGTTTTTTCCATTTAAATCACATTGAAATACAGAACCTGTATCATATAAATCGGGAACATTTGCTTGGCCACTATCTCTACCAATTCCACCTATAAAAATATTGTTTTCATTCCCTGATAAACTTACTCCAAAATTATCATTTGTAATTAATTTAAGTGCTGCTGTATCAAATTGAAAGCAATTTTGTCCAGTTAAATCACATTTAAAAACAGCGCCATTAAAATTATTTTTATCTTTTGCGCCAATATAAATATTTGAGTTTGTAATGTAAATTGCAGTACCTAAATGGTCATTTCCTTTTAAATCTTTTTTGATTGCGCTTTTTGCATTTTTACCTGCAATAAATTCACTACAAATTTTACCTTCTGAGTCGCATTTAAAAATGGCTCCAAAATCAAAAATATTTGATTGAGAGGGACTTCCTCCATCTCTACCAATAGCGCCTGTATATATCGAGTCATTTGTGGCAAATAAACTTGTACCAAAGCTGTCATTCGTAATTAATTTTAAAGATTCAGTTGGAAGAATTGAGCAATTTTTTCCTGATAAATCGCATTTATATATGGCTCCATTTGGATTTTTTGCTGCTGGTTTATTATTTTGATCGACCCCATTTTTAGTGTTAGATCCAATAAATATATACTTATCATTCGCTGAAATACTGGAACCAAGCGAGTCATCATTTTGCAGCTTTAATTCAGGAGAACTTGGTAAACCTATTTTTCCTCCTAAAAATTCAACACAATCTGTTCCATCTAAACTGCACTTAAACACGGAACCTGTTTCAGCTCTTCCTTTAGCACCAATAAGTAAATAATTTTGCATATTTGATGGTGGGTTTTCATTTACATAATTAGCAGATGCATTTTGAGAATCACTGCCACCGCCTCCACTACTTCCTCCTCTAGAGCAAGAGGATATAAAAAAAAGAGTCAATAAAAACGTTAATGTTTTCAATAAGAAATGGCTTTTATTGAGAGATTTAAAAGAATAATTCGTCATAATTTTCTCCTAAGTCGTTAAGAATACAAACTGTTATTCTTATCGGTTTTCTTCAAAAAGAAGTTAGAATTAAGATTCTAATATTATTTGTTAATGTTATTCATATTTTATAAATGCCAATTTAAAGATTAGAAATTAGATCTATTCTAAACTTATGTTACTTTGCCTCAGGGTACATTCAAAAAGAAGGAATAATAATTATTTTTTCTAAGTATTTCAGATACTATTTTGCTTTTTATCCCAAATTTACAAATTAAAATTAATTTTTTATTATAAAAATAATGTTTATTGGCAAGATTTTCAATTTTATTTTTATCAAAAAAATGATAAATAGATTCTTGGATAAAGGGTATATTATGTCCTTTTAAATTCAGGAATTGTTTTGAATTAATGTAGTCTTCATCTAAATAAATTATAAAATAATTATCGCTATTATTTATGAGTTTTTCAAAAAGAATTTCGTTTGTATTTTTTGTTGTAAGAACTTTTTTTTCTAATAAAAATTTATATTGGAGACACAATTCACAATCTGAGTTTTTTGTCCAATAATATTCTTTAAAAATGTTTTCCATGAAATTAAAATTAAAATAATGATTTATTCTAGAAGTTGGATTTAAAACAAGAAATTTTATAATTTCATTTGCAGCAAAAGAACCCATTATACCGCAAATAGGGCTGAGTACTCCCATTAAAGAACAATTTTCATTTGATTCATTAATATCCGGAAATAAGCAATGGTAACAACCATACCCTGGATTAAATAAACAAAAATTGGCTTTTGTTTGAAAGATTCCAATATCAACCCATGGTATATTATGTTTTAAACTTATTCTATTTATTATTTTTCTGGTTGCAAAATTGTCACTCGCATTTAAAATAAGATCAAATTTTGTATTCATGCTATTAAAAATATCTTCAGTAAATTTCATATTATAAAATTGAATATTGAGATCTTTGTTATTATTTTGTAAGTATTTAGATAGTATTTCAGCCTTATATTTTCCTATATCTTCATGTCTAAAAAAAATTTGTCGTGATAAATTTGATTCCTCTATAATATCAAAATCTATTATTGAAATATCTCCAATTCCACTTGTTGCTAAATAAACAGAAGAACTATGAGATAATGCACCGGCTCCAATAATTAAAATTTTTTTTTGAAATAAACAAATTTGGCCATCTATACCGATAAAAGGAAGAGCTATTTGCCTGGAATATTTATTTAAATTCATATTCATTCCCCCATTTTTAACCAATCTTTTATTCTTTCTTCAGGGTAGGGAGAGGTCATGAAATCATGTATGACAGAAATACTATCTGCCCCATTATTATAAATCTCCTGAGCATTTTCTAATTTAATTCCACCAATGGCAACTAAAGGAATATTTTTTGGGATGATATTTCTCCAAACTCTTATTTTATCTATTCCCTGTGGTAAAAATTTCATTTTTTTTGTTTTTGTAGGAAAGATAGGTCCTAAAGCAACATAAGATGGATTTAATTCTAAGGCATGATTTAACTCATTTGTATCATGTGTACTTAAACCAAATTTCATTTTATTTTTATGAAGAGCTGAAATATCTGCTTGAAAGGAATCTTCATATCCTAAATGAACTCCAAAAGCTTTATACTTTAATGCAAGTTCCCAATAATCATTTATAAAAAGCTTGCAATGATGTCTTTGACAATGAATTATAGAATTTTTAATTTCATTTTCAATTTTTTGAAAATCGTGATTTTCAATCATAGGATCTATTTTAATTCTTAATTGAATTGTCTTTACACCCCAAGATGTTAATTTTATTAACCAGCTTAAATTATTGACAATGGGATAAAATTTCATATTTTGTTTTTCTTCAGAAAGCATGAATAACATTGTCCTTAATAAAATGGAATTCCTATGATTGGTGAACTTGAAATGGCAAAATCATTCTGTGGAATCAAACCACTACAATAAGCTTTTCTTCCCGCTTGAATGGATAAAGAAAACGCTTTTGCCATTTCAATGGGATCATGAGCATCTGAAATTGCTGTATTTAAAAGAACGGCGTCCATTCCAAGTTCTAAAGCAAAGGCAGCATGACTTGGTGCTCCAAGACCTGCATCAATAATGATTTTAATTTCAGGAAATCTTTCTCTTAAAATCTTTAAATGAAAAGGATTCATAATTCCTTTTCCTGATCCAATTGGTGAAGCCCATGGCATTAAAACTTTACAGCCTAAGTTAACAAGTTCTTTGGCAATCACTAAGTCTTCTGTCATATAGGGAAAAATACAAAAATCTTGTTTTATAAGTTGTTCTGCTGCTTTTAATAATTCATAAGGATTCGGTTGTAAGGTAAGACTATCTCCAAATATTTCTAATTTAATCCAATTTGTTTCAAATATTTCTCTAGACATAAGAGCTGTTGTTATTGCCTCTTTTGCTTGGTAACAGCCAGAAGTATTTGGTAATATTTTTAAATTTAATGATTTTATGGTTTCCCAAAACGTATTTTTTTCAGATACATCTGGCGAAAATCGTCTTAAAGATACAGTTATAATTTCTGAGTTTGATGCTATTACAGATTCTTTTAATACTTTAAGTGATGTGTATTTAGCGCTTCCAATAAGAAAACGTGAAGTGAAATTTTCACCATATAAATTTAACATTTAGCCCCCTTCATAAGGTGTCACAATTTCAATGTCATCATTATTTTTTAGATACACATTTGATATTTTATTCTTTGGAACAAAAACTCGATTTAAAGAAATAGCAACTCCTTGAGTATTTATATTTTCTTTATCTAGTAAATTTTTTATAGAAAAAACTTCATTTTCATACAATTTTTCTACTCCATTTATTTTTAATTTTAATTTATCCATAATTTCTCCAATAAATATTTATCAATATTATCATTTGTATTTTTAAATTTAAAATTATCTAAATATTTACAAAAAATGTTTGCAATAGCTGGTGAGACTGAAATTCCGTTTCTATATAATCCATTAATATAATAAACATCATTTATTTTATGAATTTGTGGAGATCCGTTTTCAAAAGTAGGCCTTAAATTTACTCTTTGTTCTAAAATATGAGCCTCTAAAAATCCTTTATCAAAATGCGTCGCTACACTTAATAATTCGAGTAAAGATTCTACTGTCATAGGTTTTTTACATTCGGATTCATGGCTAGTTGCACCAATAATATATTTATGATCTCCACGAGGAACAATATAAACAGGATATCTCAAATGCATTAAACGAATAATTGAATAAATTTTGACTAGGGGAGCTTCTACAAGTAATAAAGATCCACGCACTCCTCTTAAAGTATTTTGATTTGAATTAAATTCTTTTTTGCATCCCATTCCTGTTGTATTAATTACAATATCAAAATCATAATTATCTTCGTTTGTGGATATTTTATTTTTACTAAAATGGATTACTTTCGTATTTGTAAAAAAGTTTAAATTATTTTTCTTAAAAAATAAATTACTACGTTCAATAAATAATCTTGGATCTATACTTGCTTCATTGGGTAAATAATATCCTGCGGAGTAATTTTCAGAATAATGTCCAATGAATTGTTCTTTATTCACATCATTAATGTCTTTATAATTAATATTGATATTTCTCATTTTAAGACGACTTAGAGCATTGTCTAATTTGTATTTTTCTCTATAAAGAGCTAAATGAGCTGTCCCTTGCCGCATAAAGAGATCGCTCGATTGTATGGAGTTTAATATTTCGGGCCATAGATCTAATGAGTATAATCCTAATTCAAAAACCAGATCTGTTGATTCAATTGCTTCCGACCAAGGCGCAATCATTCCTGCTGCTGTAGCAGCACAGGAATGAGTTGATAAAATGTCATCTTTTTCAAAAAGAGAAATATGATAATTTTTTTTTAGAAGTTCAATTGCTATAAGGCGCCCCATAATTCCAGCACCCATAATTCCAATTTTCACTTATGTTACCTCTTTCTTTTTACTACTTTTTTTCATCGTAAATTTGAGAACTGATTCTCATAGAACAAAATCGGGGACCACACATGGAGCAATATGGAGTATGTAAGTTTTTTTCCTCTGGTAAAGATTCATCATGATGTTTTCGTGCTGTTTCAGGATCTAGTGATAAATGAAATTGATCTTCCCAGTGAAAATGGTAACGAGCGAATGATAACGCGTCATCTCTACTTCGTGCAGCGGGATGTCCTTTAGCAAGATCCGAAGCATGAGCGGCTATTTTATAAGCAATGAGACCTTGTTTTACATCATCTTTATTGGGTAAACCCAGGTGTTCCTTTGGTGTAACGTAACAAAGCATAGCGCACCCATACCAGCCTATCACAGCAGCACCAATTGCGCTTGTAATATGATCGTAGCCAGGAGCAAAATCGGTTGTTAGAGGTCCAAGAGTATAAAAGGGAGCTTCATGACAATATTCAAATTGTTTTTCCATATTTTCTTGAATCAAATGTAAAGGAACATGGCCTGGTCCTTCAATCATTGTTTGTACATCATAATTCCATGCTATTTTTGTAAGTTCACCAAGGGTTTTTAGTTCTGCAAATTGGGCTTCATCATTTGCATCGGCAATGGAGCCAGGGCGTAAGGCATCTCCAAGAGAAAATGAAATATCGTAGTGACGCATAATTTCACAAAGCTCTTTAAAATGAGTATAAATAAAATTTTCTTTATGATGTGTTGTACACCATTTTGCCATGATGGCTCCGCCACGAGAGACAATTCCAGTCATTCTATTTTTGGTTAATTGCACATGAGGTAACAAAATACCAGCATGTACTGTAAAGTAATCAACCCCTTGTTCTGCTTGTTCTATAATAATATCTCGATATACATTCCAATTTAAATCTTCAATAATCCCTCCAACTTTTTCTAATGCTTGGTACATGGGAACTGTTCCAACGGGAATAGGTGAATTTCTTAAGATCCATTCTCTTGTTTCTTTAATATTTTTTCCTGTAGAAAGATCCATTATTGTATCTGCACCCCATCGAAGAGACCAAAGTAACTTTTCTATTTCACCTTCTATCGAAGAATGAATTGCAGAATTTCCTATATTTGCATTTACCTTTGTTAAAAAAGATCTCCCAATAATCATGGGCTCAACTTCAGGATGATTTATATTTGCAGGAATAATGGCTCTCCCATTTGCAATTTCTTTTCGAACAAATTCTGGTGTAATTATTTCTGGAATAGTAAAATTTTTATTTCTACTTTTTAAACGATTTTCTCTTTCTAAGTTTTTTTCAAATAAAGTTTCATTTTTTTGCGATTCTCGGATGGCAACATATTCCATCTCTTCAGTAATAATTCCTTTTTTTGCATAAGACATTTGACTGGTAGAACCCTGTATTGGGTTTCTTTTTAATAGCCATTCTTTTCTTAAAGGGTATAATCCTTCTTTAATATTAATATTGATATCTTGATCTGAATAGGGACCAGAAGAATCATAAACATATAATTTTTTTTCTGTATCTTTTTTCTTATTTCCTAATATTTTTATTTCTCGCATGGGAACTTTTATATTATTTATAGATCCATTAATGTAAGTTTTTTTACTTTCTGGCTGGTCTTTAAAAATTTCTTTTGGATTAAAATTATCAAAAATTTCCACCTGGTGATTCCTTTATTTAAAAAATATTTTAGAAATCCAGCTAAATTTATGGAAAAGAAAACAAAGATGTGTTTAATTGATTTTAGGTAAAATTTTTGCTTTTGCGTCGAATGCAAAATAAAATTTTTGAAATGTTTTTGTAAGACTTTATTAAACAAAACTTATCACTCTTCCTACGCTGGCATAATCCAGATCAGGTTCCAAGAGTTTAGCTGAAATAGCAATCTCAGCCCGGTAAGGGCTCCTCTGGTGATCACGAATTTTATAACTTTAATTTTTTAGGATGTCTAGTCATGAAAATCGAAGACGACTACAAACATTATGATAAAGCCTTAACGATCGCAGGTTCAGACTCGGGTGGAGGAGCAGGAATTCAGGCAGATTTAAAAACATTTCATGAATTTAAGTGCTATGGAGCTTCTGTCATTACAGCTGTTACTTCTCAAAATACTTTAGGTGTTTATGCAATACATGAGACTCCAAAAAATATCATCATCTCTCAATTAGACTGTGTTTTATCCGATATTGGATTTGATGCAATTAAAATTGGGATGCTTTTTTCTAAAGATATTATTGAAATTGTTACAGATAAATTATTATCTTATTCTTGTAAAAATATAGTTTTGGACCCTGTTATTTTTTCAAAAAATAATTTTAAATTAATTGAAGATGGTGCTTTGGAAAAATTAAAAATAAATTTATTTCCAATTACAGATATTTTAACACCAAATTTACCCGAAGCGGAACTTATTTTAGGAAAAAAAATCAATTCATTAAATGAAATGAAATATGCTGCTATCGAATTATTATCTATGGGCCCTAAATCGGTCATTATTAAAGGAGGGCATTTTTATCATTCATCGGTTTCTCCTGATTGTATGGCGATGCGTGAAAATTCAAAAGTAAAAATTTTATGGTTAGAATCAAATAAAATAGAAACGAAAAACTCTCATGGAACAGGTTGCACTTTTTCTTCTGCTATTACTGCGCATTTGGCAAAAGGTTTTTCAGCAGAAGAGTCCTTTCGAGCGGCTAAAAAGTATATAACAAATTCTCTATTAAAAGGATCTTTGTATAAGATAGGAAATGGAATGGGGCCTGTTTGTCATTTTAACGACTAGTTGAAAAATAATTATGAAAAAATAAAATATATAAATTCTTTTTTGCCAGATAGATAATTCCATTATATATTGTTTTTATAGTTTAAAGAGCAAGGAGTTTTTATGGGCGTAATATTTAGGCAAATAAAAGATCTCACATCATCAACTTATACCTATATTATTGGAGATTCCCTTACTAAAGAAGTCGCAATAATAGACTCTGTACGAGAAAATGTGAATGAGTATAAAGATTTGTTATTTAAAAATGATTGGAATTTAAAATATTTAATTGAGACGCACACTCATGCAGATCATATTACGGCTATCCTGCAACTTAAAAAACATTTTCCATTTTCGGAAGTGATTGTAGGAAAATTTTCGGAAGCTATCTATGAAGTTACAAAATTAAAAGATAAAGATCATCGAAAAATTGGAAGTTATTCAATTCAATTTTTTGAAACTCCAGGCCACACAAAAGATTCTATTTCTATTTTGTTTGATAATAATCGTTTAATGACGGGTGATTGTTTATTTATTGGTTCTTGTGGAAGAACTGATTTTCAGCAAGGAAGCATAAAAGATATGTATTTTTCTTTAAATAAAATCATGGAATTACAAGAAGATACTTTAATTTATCCTGGGCATGACTATAACAACCGATTTGTTTCAAATATTAAAGAAGAAAAATTATTAAACAAAATGGTTAAACTTATAAATTATGATGATTTTGAAAAAGAATTAAATTCGTGGAATTTGCCACCACCAAAAAAAATAAGTGAATCAGTACCCGCAAATATTTTAGGTGGTTTGGAATGAATTTTACATGGGAACTACATTGACTGCAGAAGGGCCTTTTTGTCCTTGTTGAATTTGAAACTCGACTTTTTGTCCTTCAGCGAGCGATTTAAAGCCATTGCTATTGATGGCTGAAAAGTGAACAAAAACATCTTTAGATCCATCATCAGGTGTAATAAAACCAAATCCCTTAGTTTCATTAAACCATTTTACTGTTCCTTTTATTTTAACACTACTATCCATATTTTTCGAACCTCCAAATGATACTGTAATCAGTATATATAAAATGATTTGTTTTGTAAACGATTTTCATTTTTTAAAAATTTATTTTAATAACAAAAAAGCATAAACTATTTTGCATTTTTGATAGATTCTGTTCTCAGTTTTTTATTGAGAGCTTCTAGTTCTCCACTTTTATTCATTTTTTCAACTACGACAGCAACTTTATCTGCAATATTTTTGTAGTCTTTATTTATATAATGATACAAATCTATTCTGCCTGTTAAGGGTAAAGATAAAGGTTTAATTTTGTCGCTTAGTTTTAATCTTTTTAAAATAATTAAAGCATTATATTCATCGGTAATAAATAAATCAATACGGTCTTTCAAATTCATTTCTATCAATTGTTCTAATGTATTGACTGAAAATACATTTGGCATATTTTTTGTTGCTTTTTCTAAATAAACAGAGCCTTTTATGATGCCAATTCTATATTGTGAAATAGAATTCCACCCATCAACTTTTATACTATTATTATTTGAAAATGCTTTCAGTTGCATATAATTTATAGCGGGTGTGATTCGAATTAACATGGGATGTTCTTCCCCAAAGGAAAAAGGTCTATGAACTTCGGCAGCCACTCTTCCTTGTGTTACTTCTTCAATGGCTCTAAAACCAGGTAAATCTACAAAATAAACATTTATATTTAATTTTGAGTAAATTTCTTTTAGAATTTTCGAACCTAATATTTGATTTTCCGTGTACATAATTTTAGCGATATCAATATTGCCTTGATTTTGTGAATACGAATTTTGATTAAATAATAATAACATAAGACTAATCATTAATATTTTCATGAATCACCAATAGATTTGATAAATTTAGGTTTATAAATGATTTCTAATATAAACCTAAATTATCATATTTTAATTATTTAATGAGATAATTTTTTGGCAATATAAAAATAAATAATAAAAAAGAAGGAAAAAAGAAACTCTTTCTTTACTTATAAGGAGTGTTCTAAAGTTGTTTCTTTTGTCTTTTTAATCATTCTTTCTCTGTCGATCATGGTATGTAATAATGTAACTGCTGCTGGAGTGATACCACTAATTCTTGATGCTTGGCCAAGTGTACTTGGATTATGGCGTTTTAACTTTTCTACAACTTCACGAGATAGTCCACTTACTTTAGAATAATTAAATTCTTTTGGAATCCATACATGATCAAATGTTTTTAATTTGTCGCTTAAAGTTTCTTCTCTTTTAATATACCCATCGTATTTTACTTCTATTTCAAGACATCTTAAAATACGGAGATCATAATTTGAAATAAGTCCTGAGTCTCTTAAATTACGTATATTTGTTTCTGGTCTTTTTAAATAAGCTTCTAATGTTACATTATTGGAGACTTCAGGTAACTGAAATGAAGTTAATTTTGCATTTAATTCCGGCGTAGGATTTAACCAAATTCCTTTAATGCGTGCTCTTTCTGATTCCATTTTTTGAATACGATCTTTAAACTCAACATAGATCTCTTCATTAATAAGTCCAAGTTTTTTTCCATATTCGGAAAGTCTGGCATCGGCGTTGTCTTCTCTTAATTTTAATCTATTTTCAGCACGACTTGTAAACATACGATAAGGTTCATTAGTTCCAAGAGTTGTAAGGTCATCAATTAAAACGCCAATATAGCTTTCTGATCTGCTTAAAATAAAAGGGGCTTTTCCATCTGCTTTTAAAGCGGCATTAATTCCTGCAATTAAACCTTGGGCAGCAGCTTCTTCATAACCTGTTGTTCCGTTTAATTGTCCTGCAAAATATAAATTCGCAATTTTTTTTGTCTCTAGAGTGGGGTGTAGTTCTGTAGGTTGAACATAATCATATTCAATCGCATATCCTGGCTTCATAATAATGACATTTTCAAAACCAGCAATTGTTTTTAAAAAGGCTTCTTGAACGTGAATAGGCAAACTCGTGCTGATTCCATTTGGATATATTTCGTGAGTTTGATAGCCCTCTGGTTCAATAAAAATTTGGTGGCTGATTCTTTCTGGGACTTTAACAACTTTATCTTCAATACTAGGGCAATAGCGAGGCCCAATGCCTGTTATGATTCCACTATATAATGGAGATAAATGCATGTGGCTTCGAATGACTTCATGTGTTTTTTCATTGGTATGAGTAATGTAACAAGGAACAAGTTTTTGGTTCATTTCTTTTGTTCGCATGCTAAAAGGAACAAAATCAGGATCGCTATCTTGTCTCTCTAGTTTTGAAAAATCAATAGAACGGGCGTCTAGGCGTGGAGTAGTCCCTGTTTTCATTCTTCCTACTTGAAAACCATAATCTTTAAGTGCCTGTGCCAATTCGATACTCGCAGGTTCTCCAGCGCGCCCTGCCGTAATGCGACGTTCCCCTATGTGTATCAATCCATTTAAAAAAGTTCCCGTTGTTAAGATAACGCAGGAGGAATGAACGGATTGATCGAGAGAAGTATTTACCCCAACGACAGAATTGTTATCAATGATTAAGGTAGCAACGGTGTCCTGTAAGATGTCTAAATTTGGGGTGTCTTCAAGAGTTTTGCGCATATAGCTACGGTAAAGATCCATATCTGCTTGAGCGCGACTCGACCAAATAGCAGGCCCTTTGCTTTTATTTAATACTCTAAATTGAATGCCTGTTTTATCGATTGCAGCACCCATTTCACCGCCTAAGGCGTCGATTTCTTTTACTAAATGTCCTTTAGCTGTTCCGCCAATGGCGGGATTACAGGACATTTGTCCTATGCGATCTATGCTCATTGTAATGAGCAGTGTTTTTTTATTCATGCGTGCGGAAGCAAGGGCTGCCTCGCAACCCGCATGACCACCGCCGACAACAACAACATCATAGTTTAGTGAACGCATAAAAACCCCTGTAATTACTAAGATAAATCGGAGTCTCTGAGATAGCAGACTCTAGATTCAGTTGTATTACCTGTAATCGTGTTACGGTACAAGGGTTATTAAAAAGGCGAGTGGATACACGAAAGGAAGGACTGAATTTCTTTATTTATATTTATCAAAAAGTTTTCCTACGGTACCATCTTTTTTCATTTTATCTAATGTTTCATTTAATTTTTTAATTAAAGCTTCATCTGTGTCTTTATTAAAAGCAGCATACATTTCTGTCTTTTTAAAGGTATAAAGTGGAACAATTTTACCCGTTTTTTCTGTTTTAGAAACCCATGGTCCTAATTGGGATCCTGTTGCCCAAAGATCAATTCTTCCTGCCTCTAGCTTTAAAGCATTTTGTTTTTCATTGGTAGCAAGTTGAATATTTTTACCTTTTACAAAGTTTTGTTTGAGTAAATATTCAGAGATGGCATCTTCATTGTAACCTCCTACAGAATATTTACGCGCATCATCTAAATTGTTAATTTTAATTGTACTGCCTTTTTTAGCAAAAAAGACCCAGTCGTTGGAAACAAGAGGGCCAACCCATTTAAAAAGAGCTTCTCTTTCTGGGGTTCTTGTTGTTGAATATACAACTGTATTTTTTTCATCTGTTGCCATTTTAAGTGATCTAGCCCATGGAAAAAGTTCAAGAGAATATTCTATTTTTTCTCTTTTTAGGAGTTCTTTTATTACATCTGTCGACATTCCTACTATTTTTCCACCTTCTTCCATATTAAATGGCGGATAATTTTCGGTAACTAAAACAAGTTTATTGGCAGCAAAGGAAAGTGGAGTTAACAAAATAGAAATACAAAGGAACAAAAATTTTGTTAAATTTTTTGAAAAATACATAAACTTCCTTTCTTAAAGTTACGTGTACTAAATTTTTATCAATTATAGCATAAATTCAGTTAACTATTAAACTGTGAAAAAAAATGACACAAAAATGAAGGACGGGTTTGAGAATTGATGAAGTTCTAAATATTTCTATTTTGTATTTTTTTTATCTGAGTTTACCCCATATTTTTTTAGCAGGATTTTATATTCTTTAGTGGTCTTATATTTTTCCATTTCTTTTGATAAATCAGATACAAATTTATCATCGCTACTCAATGAAGCCGCAATATATTGCTGATTTATAGAGATAATAAAATTGCATTTTAAAATGGAAGGGTCAAAATTATTCATTTTCCAATTATAGCTTGTTACGGAATAGCCAGATACAACGGCATCGACTTTATGTAAATTTAATTTTATGGCAAGTTCATTTAAATCTATAGAATCTTCTAAAGGAAAATCTTTTAGAATACTTATTTCGGGACCGCTTCGAATAACTCCTATGGATTTCAGTTTTTTTAGATCCTCTTTTGTTTTGACAATGAGATCGGGCTTTGAGGTAAAAACACAGACAGGGTCATCAAATACTTTTGATATCCATTTGTATTTACTTTCCCGTTCTTTCGTTCTTGTTAAAGGTAAAATTAAACTATTTTTCACTTTTTGCAATTCAGATTGTGCTCTTGGCCAAGGTAAAATATTTAAATTTAAATTTTTTACAATTGGTTTGGTCGATTCAACAAGAAATTCTCCACTTATCCCTTCGAGTTTATTCTTATTTATTAAAACAATAGGTTTGATCTTATCCGTAGTAAAAACTTCTATGTAATTTAATGTAAGCGCTTCTATTTTAGAAAAAAGGGAAGAAGTTATCATTGAAATGATAAAAACGTATAATATGTGTGTTTTAGCCAATTTTAATTCCATTCTATTTTATAAATTTAAACTTTTAAACTTTTATTATTAATAATGAGATATTTTAAATAAATTATAAAAAGTGGCATGTAAAAAAAATGACAGCCTATTATTTTAGCTCTTAAGAGAATAAATTTTTAAAAGATTAAAATTTAGTTAAAAAAAGATTAAATATTTATGAATTGCTTATATTTTATTTCAAAAATTTGTTTTTTTAGATAGTTATATATTTCATATTTTAATTTATTTAAGGGATTATCTATGAATTTATTGTATTATATTATTTTGTATTTACCTGTTGTATTATCTTTTTCAGCATTAAAAGTTTATGGAATTTCTTATTAATATTTATCGAAGTTATTCTAAAAATATAGTTTCACTTGATATGCTTTTAGGTAATGTGATGTTTTTTTGTTTTAACTCATATTTACTAAAAATAAATTTTCCTTCCTGTAAATAAATCGGATAAATTGAATTTGGCATTAACCCTGAATTTTTTAATAGTTTTTGAACAACTTCTGCTGCGGATTTTCCTTGACTAGTTCCTGTTATAACTAAACCTCCTAATGATTTTTCTTTTCCGACAGCAAAATCCCAAAAAGCAAAAACCGGTTTTTTTGAATTTTTTGAAGACCATTTTAATACTTCTTCATGATTCACATTTTTATTATTCTCAGTTTAAGAAAAGTATAAACCAATAATAATAGCATCATATTCTTTATTTGCTTTTAAAACTAAATTCTTCCAATCTGAAAATTTATTTAAAAGAAAAACATCATATTTAATATCTGAAAAACTAACTGAGGAATGATTATCAAAAAAATCTTTAAAGACAATTTCTGATGTCCTAGCATGGTCAAATAAAATTAAAAATTTTTTCGCTTGTGGAATTATTTTTTTTATAAAGGCAGCAGATCTTCTAATCAAAGGACGTTCTAAAACACCAGTCACATATTTTGGTTCTTGATCAAAATAAATTCGTGGATTGTCATTTACTCCTAAATAAACGGTGCGAATTTGATCTTTTTCAAGTTGAGATCCTACAAATTTTAAAGCAGGATCGTCATCTAAAATAACTAAAGTCGGTTTTATTTTAGATATTAAATTTAAAGCTTTTATTCCCATACCTTGATGTTCTTGGGGTGGTAAAATTTTTGTATTCATTTCAAAAAAAGTAATTTTGTATTCGTTACCTAATGATTTTTTTATTTCATTTGCATAGTCTACATCACATTGAATTTTTTGACTATAACTTTCTACGACAACAATATCTTTTTCTCCAGCAAATACTTTTAAAGAAACTAAAAGAAAACACATTATAAAAAAAGTATTCTTTCTTTTTTTCGTAAACACTCCCAAATGAAGATTTTAATTCTTAAAATCTTCATTTGCCCAAAGAAAAAAAGCATGGCTCCATCCTAGAGGCATTACCCATAATGGTTTTCCCGTGTTTGAATCAATTTGCTCAGAGAAAAAACCTGCTTCATTTGAGGAATTCATTGTTTTTTTAAAAATTTCAAACGACAAATCGGCTAGGCGAGGCTCTATTTTTGATAACTCTCTTGCTGCTTGTGCCATCCAAAATCCTGCCAAAACCCAACTATTTCCCCCAATATAATGATCATTTTCATAACGTAAAGTCCCCATTTTTGTTGTTAACTTATCGTAACAAAATTCAAAAATAGATAGCTTTATGCTATCTTCAATTGGAAATTCAGAAAACGGGAAAATACAAGATAATAATGAAATATCAGCTTGAAGATCTCTATTATTATGTGGATCGACAGCTCTTGCAAAGCGTTTTTGTTTTGACACATACAAATGATGGTAACAAAAATTTTTGCAAGATTTTAATCCCGAATGAATAAGATCTTGAAGCTCAGGAAATAAACTTAAGGAACGAGATAGTGCTCCATAAGCGGTAACATGAGCGTAAAAATGCAAGCCATAAATTTCTTCCCAAAGATCAAAACTGTTTACTAAGGATCCTTTTTCTGAGAAATCATTTGCTAATTTTTGAATTCCTTTTTTAATAGAATCTAAAATAATATCATTTTTTTCATAATTTAAATATTCAATCATAGCAGTAATAACAAGACCCAATTGATCTGCCTGCAACTCACACCAACTAGGCGCTTTATTTCCTTGGCAATCGTATCTTTGAAAAAAATCGCCATGATGACTTTGGACTTTAGCTAAAAATAAAAGAATAGATTTTGCTTCTTTAAATTGATTGCATTTCATAAGGCTTAAAGCACAAAATGCAGCATCTCTAGGCCATACGAACCCATAGCCTCCACTATGTTGAAAATCGAGATCACATTCTGGAGCAGCTATAATTCCACCATTTTCATCTATCAATGATTTTAAAACCTTTAATGATGTTTCTTTTAATAAAATTCTTTTTTGCGGCAAAGCTAAATTAGAAACTTTTATGGGAAAATTATTTTTTAATATTTGAATTGTTTCGTTAACTTCTTTTTCTAATGCAGAATTATCAAAATACATGGATAATCGATATTCTAATTCTTCTTGATTATTTCCAAATCCATAAAAAATGGAAACTTCACCTTCATATAATAAGTCATTTTCAACTGATTTCGTAAATACGAAAGGTTGTGTACAAGCAGCAGCATAAACATTTCCCATTTCTATTCTTCTGAATCGATTGGGCTCCGATAAAAAATGATCTAATAATTCCCCTAAAGACTCACTGCTAGAGCTTTGAATGGCTCGTACGGATTGAAAATGAGAGTAACAAGCCCCATTACACGCTCCAATTCCAACCCAAAAGTTTTCAGAAAAAGCAAAAATCATATCTTCGCCTGTTTCTGAATATACAGATTGAAATCGTTTTTCAGAATGCATATTCCAGTTAGATAATAACCATAAATTTATTTTATGTGATGCATAATCAATAGGAATTGTAAGTTCCCATTTTTCTATAAAGGAAGAATGAATCGCGAGACTTTTTTTTCGAATGAAAATCCCGCTATATTTTGGATGTTTTAATTCCCAAGAAACAACAATGATATTTTCATTGGGGCAAAACGAAAATTCAATTTGATCACGTGCGGGGTCTAACCAAATACTTTCTCCATTAATAACTAAACCGCAAATCGAAAAATTTAAATGGGAATGCCTACTATCTTTAAAGGGCCAAAATAAGCCCTTTAATTGACCATCTTCCCCGAGACAGGCAAGGAGCTTTTCCGAGGCTGTGATGCTTGAGTAGTTTTCTCGCATTCTAGAATTTCTCCAGCTGTTTCTTTATTCCATATTTCAATATTTTTTTGCGCTAAATTTTTAATTCTTAATTTTTCAGCACACTTGATTTCAAGATCTTCTAATATATTGACATAATCGAGGTAGGCTTCGTAGGGACTGTCAAAAGGGCTAAAGTATTTATGCACATCTCCATCACTAGACCATTTAATACACATGTAATAAAAATGATCACTGGTTAATAACTTACGCCACTCTTCTGTTAATTCTTTATCATCAAGTAGCATGATATCATTTTTTAATTTGTAAACTCGTTGAATGGCGTCTTCTTGTATTCTGTTACCTAACCAAGCAGAAATATCTCTTTCCATATCAGCCCAACTTAGCGGACGATCGACATTCATGGGCGCTCGTGAAGAAAAATTTTGCGCTGTTTCGCTCACAGTCATAAATTGAAAACGGGAATCAAAAGCCATATTTGTTACAAAATGATCTAGGAATTCAAATATTCCAGTATCAGCCCATTGGTGTTCCCCAAAAGTTTCGTAGTCCATAAAAAGTCCAATAAATTCATGGTTTCCATCTAAAAGTTTTTCTAGCCAGGAATGGTATTTATCTGCTGTTAATGGCCAAGATTCCCAGCCTCGGTTTGAAAATCGAAAAGCTAAATCATCAGATAATTTGTAGCTTTTAGGTAATAATTTTAATTCTGAGATTTCAGGATGATGAAAAACATGATGCGTATTCCAGCCTTCAGGAATAAAGGGTTCCCAACCTTCAAGTAAACAAACTTGAAATCCTGCTTTATGAATTAATCTGCCAATGTTATTTGAATAAATTAATTCCGTGTTTCTAAATGCTTTAGGTTCGACATTAAATAATTTTTTTAAATTATTTTTTTGAATTTTAATTTGAGAAAAAAACTCTTCTTCATCCCATAATGCTGCTAAACTATGGTGAGATGTTTCACAAATAATTTCAGCATTAGGTAACGAAATAATATCTTGATAAAGCTCTAAAAGTTTAGGATCATATAATTCACATTGCTCTAAAAAGGTTCCAGACATAGAAAACGTTACTTTAAAATCGTTGGGATGTCTTTTTAATAAAGAAGCTAATAAAAGACCTGCTGGCCAATAGCATTTTTTTGCTACTTTTTCAAAAATGCTTTTATTAGAAGAATCGTTAAAATATGAATTATGTTTACTTATATCTTTAATTCTATAATGATTAATTCGAAAAGGTTGATGAACTTCAAAGTAAAAACAAATCGCTACCATTTAAGATCCTTTCAATTAATTTCGGAATAAGCGGAAATAAGTGATTGTGCAGAATGAAGCCATGTTCGATTATTTAAATCCTGAATTGAATTTGTGATCATTTCTTTTTTCATAGGATTGTACTTTAAAATACTTAGAATTCTATCAGCCATAAGATCAATATCCCAAAAGTCTACTTTCATTGCATGATTTAGAACTTCGGAGACACCAGACTGTTTTGAAATTATAATTGGGATATTTTGAGCAATGGCTTCTAAAGCAACAATACCAAAAGGTTCAGAGACACTAGGCATAATAAATAAATCGGAAGATTGTAAAGCTAATTGAACTCCAGTTGAATTTAAAAATCCTTCAAACTGAAAATTTTTATGAATACCGAGTTCCCAGGTTAATTGTTTCATTGCTGGAAGAAGATCTCCTGTGCCAACAACTTTGAAAATAACATTTGGGTTTTCTTTTATAACTTTTTCTGCTGCTAAAACAAAATAGGAAGGGCCTTTTTGAAAGGTAATTCTACCTACAAAAGTAACAACTGGTTTTATTTCTTCTTCAGAATTATCTGAAACAGGATTTGAGTTTTCATATGAGTTTTGAACATGTTGATAATTATTTGCATTATAGACAACTTTAATTTTTTCAGATGGGATATTAAATTTTTCTATTAATAAGTTTTTTGTGTATTCGGAAACTGCAATGACGATATCACAAATGGATACTCCCATTTTTTCAATTTCCAAAATATTTTTATTATTATTTATTTCGCCAGAACGGTCAATTTCAGTGGAATGAATATGAGCTACAATCGGTATTTGGTATTTATTTCTTATCATTTGGGTTGCTGTAAAAGTCATCCAATCATTTGCATGAATAACTTGATAATTTTCATCTTTACTCAAAACATCTAAAGCTAAAAGACCCACAATGTAGCATTTTTCATTAATTGAAGCGTTTCTTGAAAAGGATAAATCTATATTTGTATTATTATAATTTTCCTTGTTTTCATTAAGGGTAATAATGCAGTCATGTATTTTCTTTAAATTTAATTCAATTTTTTTCTTTTCGGAAAAAGAAAGTTCTTTATCATCTATTTTATAATTATAGTGAGAATTTTTGTGAGTATTTAGTTTTTCTTGTATTGAATTTTTAATTTCATTATATGTTTTATTTACAGCGGTGATAGAATCGTTCGTTTTTTTAATTATTAAATTTTCTTGAAAGTCTAATTTTTCATTTTTTTCTAAGACAAAGGGATTTTCTGGGCTAACTATTTTCAATCCTGGTATTTTAACTAGATGTGGAAAATAAGGCAAAATAAGTGTTACTTCATTGCCCATTTTTATTAAACCATTAATTAATCCCTCAGTTGCTGTCCCTAATCCCCCTGAAATCATTGGAGGATACTCCCAACCTAGCATTAATATTTTCATGAATCCCGCCGTATGTTATCATTATTTAAAGTAACGTTAAATGATTTAAAAAATTATCTTGCAACTAAATCTAAATCAAGATGTTCTGGAAAAATTATTGGATTTGGACAAACTCGAATTGTATATGTTCTAATTTCTGGATTTGTTGTTTCAAGATCTATCGCATAAATAAATTGATTATGCATTGGATCTGTCTCTACAAAAACTAAATTAACATCTTTTCTATCATGAATACCATACTTATTATCCGAATTTTCAAGAACTAAAGAAACTTCTAACCAATTTTCTGGAAATGGAGAATGAACTTCTAATTGTAAAGAAACATTTTCACCAACAATAACCGTGTCAGATGGTTTTAATTCTGTTCTTGTAATTTGAACATCTTTCCATTTTTCTTTTAAAAATTGAACATTTTTAATGTGTTTCTTTAGTGATTCAATTTGCCCATCTGAATGAATTGACCAATTTTCATGAAATTTTGCTGCAGGTAAATATGACTTAGAAATATAATCCGCAAGCATTCTGTGAGCGCTGAATTTTGGAGTTAATACAGAAATAGATTTTTTCATTTTTTCTATCCACTCTGTAGGTATTTTAGAGCTATAATAGAGAGGAATAATTTCATATTCTAACGTGTCATATAAACTTACTGCATCTCGATCGTCACGATTATTTTCATTTAAAACTTCTTCGCGGGTTCCAATGCTCCAGCCAAGATCAGATTCAAATGCCTCATCCCACCATCCATCTAATATAGAAAAATTTAGTCCACCATTTAAGGCCACTTTTATTCCGCTGGTTCCAGAAGCTTCTAAAGGACGAATTGGTGTATTTAACCAAACATCAACGCCTCTCACAAGTTTTTGTGCTATGTGCATATCATAATTTTCAAGAAAAATAATTCGGCTGCTTAATTTTTCATTTTGAATTGATTTGACAACTTTTTGAATGATTTCTTTTCCTAAATTATCTGCAGGATGTGCTTTTCCTGAAATAATAAGTTGTACTGGTTTTTCCGAATTTAATAATATTTTTTTTAGGCGGTCAATATTTCTAAAAATAAGATGACCTCTTTTATAACTCGCAAATCGTCGAGCAAAACCTATGGTTAAATATTCTGCTGATAGTTCTGATTTAGGTATTGTAGAAATCAATCGACTTTTTCTATTAAGATGTACATTCCAAAGTTCTGAATTCGGAATATTTTCGACTCTCTTCCAAATATTTGGTTCATTTAATTTTGCGTCCCAGCCTTTGCCTAGATAAAAATCAAATAACTCTACAAGCTCATTGCAGAGCCATGTGCGGGTATGTACTCCATTTGTAATTCCATTAATTGGAATTTCATTTTCTGTAAGTGTCGGCCATAATGGTTTCCAAATTTTTTTAGAAACTTTTTTATGCAGCTGGCTGACTCCATTTCGGTGTCCACTTGTCCTTAATGCAAAAACAGGCATAGAAAATTCAGAATGATTATCTGGAGAACGTCCTAAATTATAAAACTCTTCATCTGATATTCCATATTTTTCAGAAATATTTCCTAAATATTTTGATAACATGTGAATTGGAAAAGCATCATTTCCAGCTGGAACAGGAGTATGAACCGTAAATATTTGTGTTCCTTTAGTTGCAATTAATGCTTCTTGCCAATTTAACCCTTTTTGAATAAATTGAGAAATTCTTTCCAATGTTAAAAAAGCGGAATGCCCTTCATTTAAATGATAAACTGCTGGAGATATATTTAATTTTTGAAGAGCTTTAATGCCACCTATACCTAAAACAATTTCTTGTTGAATTCGCAGCTCTTGGCCACCAGAATAAAGTCTTGAAGTGATATTTCTGCTTTCATGAGAATTTTCTCTTACATTTGTATCTAATAAAAAAAGTGGAATTCTTCCAACATTTAATTTCCATATTTGTGAATAAACAGTTTGACCAGCAATATTAACATCTATTAATAAAGGTTTATTTGTTGATTCTGTTACGAGTTGCATTGGCAAATAAAAGGGATCATTTGGGTCATAATTTTCATTTTGCCAGCCTTCATTATTTAAATTTTGTCTAAAGTAACCTTCAGAATAAAATAATCCTACCGCAACTAGAGGTAAGCAAAGATCACTTGCTGTTTTTAAATGATCTCCTGATAAAACTCCAAGCCCTCCAGAATATAATAAAATACTTTCATGTAATCCAAATTCCATTGAAAAATAAGCAATTTTATTTGCAGAGTTATAGTCTGTTACTTTTGTAACACCATTTTCTAAATAATATTTAAACTCATTATAAACTTCATTTAAATGTTCTAAAAAACCATTGTCTTCTTTTAAACTTTCCCATGTGGATGAAGGTAATGTATTTAATAACTTTAAAGGACAGGGCCCGCTTGCTTCGTATTCTTGAGGATCTATTCTTCTAAATAAATTAATAGCGCTGCTGTTCCAAGACCACCAAACATTGCGAGCAAGATCCCATAGTGGCTCTAAATTTTTTGGTAATGACGATCGAATATGGAGTTGAATAGTACGCATTTATATTCCCCTAATTTTTTTGCCAATAAATATTGACTTGTAATTAAGAGAATTGCAACTATTCTAATTCAGTTTGTAACCTAAGAAAATTCTATTTAACCATAATTGACTAGATGGATTCAGTGTTTCTGCATTTTTCCATTCTGTTACATTGGCGAGAATAGATTTTGCAATAATGAGAAAAGAAGGGTCTTTTTTTAATCTTTCATTTGTAGCCAAAACAATTAAGTCTTGTAACAAATTTGCTTGATATTCTTTTGAGAGTTTTTCTGATATTTCAATAACACTTTTTATGTCATTTAAAGTTACGGTTTTGGTTTCTTTTTCTTGAAGTGAATTTACAAGATTTGGCATGAAATTTTTAAAGGAATCTATTTGTAACTTTATTAAATTAAAATCTTCTTGAGAGACAATATCAAGAATGCTTTTTTTCGAAATTTCTTTAAAATGAATAAAAACTTTTTGGCAGCGACTCGAAATCGTGGGAAGTACAAGACTTAGATTTTTTGTCGTGAGGATAAAAATAGATTTTGCTTGAGGTTCTTCTAAAGACTTTAAAAGAGCATTTGCTGAATTTGTGTTCATTCTTTCGCAATTTTCGATGAAAAATAAACGTCTTTTTCCTTCCGAGGGTTGATAAAGAACCAATTCTTTAATTTTAGCTAAGTCTTCTATTCGTAAAATTTTGCGTGTTCTATCGGCAATAAAAATATCATTATGACTAGCGGCGATATCAAAAAGAGAAACATCATTTGTTTGAAAAAGCTCGACTCCTGAAATTTCTTTTACAAGTGTTTTAAAATGCTCTTCTGGAAAACTCATATTTTCAAATTGTCTACAGACTAAGAGAAGGGCGTGATGCTTGTAATCTTGAATATTTTTCATGAACTCTTCAAATGAATTCATATTGTAATTCCTAAATGAGTCAAGATGGATTGTTTTATTTCCTCAAAAATCTCTTCAATCGATAAATTTGCATTGATGAGGATTCTTTTTGGTACTTTACCATTAGGATATGCAAATGGAGTATTTAAAACTTTAAGATAACCATCTTTAATTAAAAAATGAATATTTTGTTGCAAGGAGTCCATTCGATCTTGTTGTCGTTGTTTTTCACTATGGATACGTTTGACTGCAGTATTTGGGTCAGCAATAAAAACAAATGTGAGATCAGGCATTAAATTATCGATAATTTGTTTTGAAATATTATCAACAATTTCTTTATCAATATTGCCTAAAATACATTGATACACATATGTGCTATCTAAAAACCGATCACATAAAACAAAGTGACCTTTTTTAAGATCGGGTTGAATCACTTTATGAATATGTTGTGCGCGGGCAGCTGATACCAACAAAAGTTCTGTGAGAGGGAGAGGTGCATCATTATGAGTATCTATTTGCTTGAATAAAGAGCGAATGCTTTCGGCAAAGGGAGTGCCACCGGGTTCTCGCGTTAAGGTGCAAGGAATGCCAAGTTGTTTTATGGCTGTAAAAAGAAGTTCTATTTGAGTGCTTTTTCCAACACCTTCGCCACCTTCAAATACTATAAATGCCATTTGTGTTCCCTGGTTAAATGCAGTTTTTGCCGAGGGGCAATCCCCTACGCTTAGCTAACATAGAACATGACCGAAAGGGAGAGAAGTGGAAAATAGAATTTGATGGAGGTCTTTCTCATGGAAAAGTTAGATCTTGATTTAACAGGAGTCTCAGCTTATTCCGACTCTTCTCATGCCCGCGATAGAGAACTCTGGAGAGGGTTTTTAAGCTATGCATTACCAGTGGTTATGGCTAATGATGTGGAAAACTTAGAAAAATACTTAGCAGAGGCTGTAGTTTATTCCTTTGAGGAGCTTACAGCAAAAGGCAATGAAAATGCTTCACAAGCAGAAGTGATCCGTTGCATTTCAACTTTGCTTGCAAAAGAAATTGGAGTTCCCCCAGAGTTTGCTTTGGCTTCTTTTTATGAAGGGGAAGTGCCAACGAAACTTTATAAAATTAAATATAAGCCGCTTAAAAAGAGCGTTAAAGTGTTTCAAGAGGACAAAATGATTGGAGGCTGGCTTGCGGATTTAGCTAAAGTCCAAGAGGATAAAAAATTCATTAAGACTGTAGAAACATGGAAAAAATGGTTGTTACAGGATAAGCCTTATTCAAAATCAAAAGTAGGATAAAAAAAATAGCCTCGTTATGAAACCATAACGAGGCTATCCAATTTTAAGAAAAATCAAAAAATTTGGCTTTTGTGCTGATTAATAGCGAGGTGGACGTCCTTGACGCTCACCACCACGGTGTCCGCCGCCGTTAAATCCGCCACGGTTGTTGCGTGGTTCTGGAGGGCGTGCTGGGTTAACAACCATAGGGCGATTGTTTAGCTCACTACCATTAAACATTTCGATTGCTTTATCAGCATCTTCTTTTGATTCCATTTCGACAAAACAAAAACCTTTAAAACGGCCAGTTTCGCGATCCATTACAGCGCGAACAGAAGCTACTTTGCCTGCTTTTTCAAAAAGGCTTGCGATATCATTCTCTGTTGCTGAAAAAGGCAAATTGCCTACGTATAACTTGGTACCCACAGGATCTCCAGTTGAATTGTACACGTGCCGATCAAACACAAAAGCCCCATGCCACGCGTTGTATCGAACAGTAAAACTTTGAGACAATCGGTGGCTCTGAAAACTTTCAAGACGCACGGAGTATTCTCAGTCTTGAGTGTTTCACGGAACGTGTTTACTTGCAAGAGAAAAATGTTGCAGTAGAAAAAATCAGTCGTAATAATTAGTTAAAAGATTAAAAAAGTAGCTTCGCAGCCATAACCCCATTTGTATCTTTTGTCGTTTTGCACAATTATGTATCGAATAAAGGGTTCAAAAACAATTAATCCTTTAAGTATTGGAAATCCTAAGCCTAATTGAAATTGAGAAAAAGGGATATTTTCAGTACCCGAAATATCATCTAAGGCATAAGTTATAGGATACTGTGTTGTAAATTTTGTTTGTCTGTAAATGTAACCAAAAGAATAGCTTAAGCTAGGAATAACAATCCAATCATATAAAATACCTGTTTCAAGAGAATATCTAAAATCTGTTTCTTCAATTCTTAAAGCTTTAGGCATATCAGGTTGTTGCCAAGAATAATTCATTCGAAAGCCAGGTCGAAACCATATGCTCTTATATAGGGGGAGATATCCATATGTGACAATTTCAGGAGCAATTTGTGTAAATGTAGATTCTCCATATTCTTGCCGAACATAAAAACTTGCCCCACCTCCAACCGCCAAGTGAAAGTTTTTTTTATCTGCAAAACAAGATTTAGCCATAAAAAAATGAAGTAAAATGAAAAATAAATATAAAAATTTTCGTTTTTTCATGTGCAACCTACACGATAAGTGCTTGGAAAACCAACAGATCCAAAATTTGCTTTTAATTGTGTACAAATTTGAGTTTGTGTTGCACCTGATCCGATTTGAGTTAAAAAGGAATTAAAAAAAGAACCTAAAATGAGTCCATTATATAAAGAATTATTGCTGTCACCACTACTTGGCTTGCAATAGTCACTAAAGTTGCTGCTTGGTAAATTACTCATGTTACTTTTTGTCGTTTTAAGAGCGTTTGTAACTAAAGTCATAAAGGTACCACGTGCTAAACTTCCTGATAAAGAAGTTTGGTCGTAACCCAAGTTTTTTTGCGCATTAAATAGAGCATTTGCAAATAAAGTACCAATACAATAAAAACTCTGTTCACACGTGGAATTAGAAGTATCTGCTACTCCTCCCGCAATGTCATTATAAGTAAACGTGATGGTAGAAAAATTTCTTTGGGTTCCTCCGTTGCCGAAATCAATGCTATTTTGAAGAATATTTGTACTTCCTGTTAAAGTATAACTATTCATATCTGCGAATCCTTCATTTAATCCTCGAATAACAAATTCTTGATTTAATCTGTCACAATCAGGAGAATTTCCATTATCAAATGCCAATTCCCAAATAGAATGTCCAAATTCATGTGCAATAACCTGTAAATTTGCGGCAAGAGGAATATTTTCCAAATTTGATCTTTGAAACATGATAAATTGATGCGCTCCTGGAACATAAGCTGCATTTAATTTTCCAGAGGATTGAATGGTGCTGCCATCGGTTTCTAAAATAATTTTTGGTTCAAAAAAGATTCGAATTTTCCCATATTTTGAAAATATAGTATCGATAGAATATCCAGTCATGGTTTGGATATTATTTGCGACAACATCAAATTGATAATAAGAAGAAAGCATCGCTAAAGTGGAATAATCTTTTGGAACAACAACACCATTTTTAACTTGATATCTTAAATTTAAATCTTTAGATTTTTCAAAATTTTTAGCAGCAACAATGGATCCTGATACATAACTTGCTTTTAAAATCCCGCCAAAGACAAAATTAAAATAATTTCCATTTAATGAATTGAGATCTTGAAGCCAAGTAAAAGTTGCTTTATCAAATTTAAATGTAGGAGCTTCAGATCGCTTTTGGGTAGATGACATGCTATTCATTTGTAAAACTTCAGCAGTATAAGGTGGTCCTGGAGCTTTTTCTTGATTCGTACAATTATTCATAAAAACAAATAAAGTAAAAATAATAAATAATTTAAAAGCTTTTTTCTTTTGGATCAAGATATCATTCTCCTTTAAAATAATTTATTTCTTATTTAAATTTTTAAAATAAAACTTGCCATCCTAGCCAAGGACCTGAAACTAAATTAGTAAAATTCCAATATCCAAAACTTAAGTTTGATTCTTTCCCTGTTTTATAATTCACTAAAATACGAATAAAAAAAGGAATCGATTGTGAGTTTGTGTTTAAGTCTAAAGAAGTTTGCTGTGCAGGATCATCATATGAAATGCTAAAGTAAGGTGAATACAAAAATTGTCCTTCTAAACCAAACCTGTCCGTAAAAAAAGTTTGATAACCTAATCCAAATGCAATGGTATTCAAGGATAATTTAAAATATTTTTTATCACTTGAATCCCCATTTTTAGTACTAAAATTAAGTGTATTAAAATGAAAGGTTAAAATATTATTCGAGTTAAAAAAATAGGAAGTATTGTTTGTAAAATTAATTAACCAAGTCGTATTTTCAGGATTACTACTAGAAGAAGGAAATAAAAAATATCCTAAGTAACCAGTTATTACTGAACTTATAGACTTGTTGCTAAAGAAACGGTATCTTGCTTTTAAAAATAAAAAAGGATTCCATGTGAGTGAAGTAACAAGAGTTGAAGCTGTATTTGTTCCTATTGTGAAGTTATCGGTTAATCCATAATCTAATCCAGTGAGCGGTAGATCAAAAGTAAAACGATTTTCTGGAACTGTTCCCGTGTCAAAGTAACCAGAAAAAAAACCTAAAGGAGTTTGTACAGGAGGGCTTTGTTCAATAAAGTCACTTCCTCTTTGAGCATGGGCAGAAAATGTTATAAAGAATGTTAAGAAACAAAAAAGTGTAAATTGTTTCAATTGGAATCTACCTTTGTAAAGAAGATAAACATTATAGTTAACGGAGTTTCAGATCTATGCTAAAAAAAACTTTATATTTAAACATGCTCGTAGCTGTTTCTTTAACGACAACTTCATGCTTAACTGTTGGAAATCAATTTCCAAGTGTGGTGAACTGGATCAAACCTAATGTTACTACAAAAAATGAAATTGAAAAAGCATTTGGCCCGCCTTATCGTGTTGGGTATGATTCTGGAATGAAAACGTATTCTTACGGATATTATAAGTATTCTCTTTTTTCTGAAAGCCAAACAAAAGATTTTACAATTCGATTTAATGAAAATATGACTGTTTATAACTATACCTTTAGTAGTTCTTTTCCAGAAGATAAATAATTTTTATCTTTTTAATATCAATACTTAGTAATAAAATAGCATACTGCCGCAACAATTTGTTTCAGCTTGTTTTATTGAAATTTATGAAAAGAACCCATACTTAAGAGCATAAATAAAATAATAACTTAAATTTATTATTATATTTATATTCTATTATTGTTATGTAAGGGTTTTTGTAATGAATTTTAAAAAGATAAGTATATTAGGATCTATTTTGTTAACTGGACTTATTGCAGAAAGTTCTTTTGCTTGTTCTTCTTGTGGATCAAGCGCAACAGCTCCTCTTGTTTTAAATCCAAATGAAAATTTAAAAATGTATTTAGGAATATCTCAGAATTTTGGATACATGAATTATGGTGGTTATGGATCTTCAGGAACAACAAGAACAGCAAATAAAATGTTGTCCTCAAGAAAAACCTTAACTCTTGCTGTTGGTTATAGAACTAGTGAAAATTCTTTTGTTACTTTAACAGGATCTGTGATTCAAAATGAAGGTCCGGCCGATACAATGAATTATGCAAGCGGCACAAAAACAAGATATTTATTAGGAGATCCTATTCTTTCTGGTAGATACAATCTAGTAAACATGGGAATGGACAATATTTATCGTCCTCAAATACAAATAATGGCAGGATACAAGCCTGGATTAGCAAAAAATATGGTTGATCGAGACGGCGGTGCTGTTGATACCGTAGGTAATGGATTTCACCAAACAAATGGAGGAATTGATTTTTGGTGGGGAATGCCAATGATTCAATTTGGTGCGAGTCAATTAGTTACTTATTCGTTTAATAGAAATCCGGGCAATGATTTTGGCGGTGGACTCAGTCAAACAAAACGTTCTCGTGATTTACAATACACAACAGTGCTTACTGTTGGCCACGCTTTTACCGATTATAAATTTTCTATTCAGGCAGGGATGATTCTCGATTATATTGGTGAAGAAAAAATTTATTTACAAAATTCTTCTGGAGATCAAACATCAAAAACAATTTCTCCAGCACAATCCAATACGGCATTTTTTCTTGCTAAATTTAACGTAACAGATTTGGATACTCTTCGCTTTACCTATACCATTGGTGGCGCTTATGATGGGAACTTAGGGCCTTACACAAATTCAAATCAAACGACTTCAAACTCTGCTTTAGTTGCCTATGAAAGAACATTTTTTTAAAAAAGGTAGATTGTGAAATATAATTTTATTTTAAAATTTTTAAGCGTTATTTTATTTTTGAATTCTAGTTTATCTTATGCTTTATGTGAGCCTGTAGATTTAAATCATTTTATGAAAAATATTGAAGGAAAAAAAAATATTCAATTGGTATTTTTTTCATCATGGTGCTCTGATTGTAAAGAAGAATTATTAAAAATAAAAGATGACCTAAATGAGAATTATATTTTAATTAATACATTTGATTCTCTTGGAAAAGGTGATATATCATTAAAATCTTTAAAAATAGATCACAAATGTATTTTTGATAAAGACAGATTGTTAGCTAAAAAATATAAAGTGAAATCGGTGCCCAAAAAAATATTAATTCCATAAATTAAATTTCGGTTGAGATATTAAAAAACAGTACCATCACTTTCAATTTTGAGGGGAGGGCTTCCATCTTTTCTTAATTGCGCTGCAATTTTTCTTCCAGCCCACCAAGTTCCACCTTCTAAAACTCGAGCAAGTGGAAAATCGGAAGACTTTTTTCCTAATAATTCTGTTACTTTTTTTCCAATTTCATCTAGTAATGCAATGGTTAATGCGCGCCATTCAATAATTAAAGGAGAGCCCGGATGATGCAATTTTTCAATGTCATCTTTATTTTTTAAAGTAATTAACCCTGTGTCAATAATCAATCCACCGTTACGGTATTCGGCAAGCCCTGTTAAGGCATCTATATGAGAAATGGTAAAACCTGCTTCCATTAATGGTTCAAATAAGGAGTAGGAAAGCCATTGAGAAAGTTTATGGAAAGGAACTAATGAAGAAATTCCTTCTCCTAATGCTTTGTAGGACCAAACGTCTCCCAAATTAATTTGATTGATAGAAGCTCTTCCTGGCCAAATAGAACCTAGTCCCTGTTGAATTGTTCGTAATATTTGAGTTGCTGTTACGTTCCCTGTTGGGCATTTTTCTTGTAAATAATCGAGTAAATTTCCAATGCGAGGATTTTCACTTCCAAAGATATCACTATCTTTTAAAAGTGTTTCCCCTAAATTTTGAAGAAGTTTTAAACGACCTTCCATTCCAATTAAAGAATTTTTTTCGGTAACCTGAAGTCCTTGCGCAAATTCTTCTAAAGTAAGAGATTTTAAACGTTCTGCATTTACTTGATAAGGATTTTCTTTTTCCGAAGAAAATAATCCCGCTAAAAACATTCTTAAACTAGCAACAGCAAGGCCTTCTGAACGTGTGTATTCTTTTCCTGTATTTTTTTCAGAATATTTCCAACGAATACCTGCTCCAGCATCTAATAAAACGCTTAAAACAACTAGGTCTAATTTTGATTTTGTTCTTTGATTTGTTGTAAAACGAGTCAGTGCTAATTTTAATTCTGTTAATCTATCAAAATTTCCTACATTAAAATGATTCCATCGTGAATGAAAAGGAATATTTAAATTTGGATAATTTTCTAAAGTAACAGAAGTAACAAATTTAGAAACTTCATCTAATTTATCCATATGAACAATGAAATTGGTGTTACCAGATAAAGCTAAATTAAATATTTCATGTGCTTTTTTTCTTATTGTTAATGGTGAAAAAATATTTTCAATATCGTGAATATCACCGCTAAAGTCATTCATAAGCTTATTCATCTAATTTGCGCCCTTTCACTTTTTTAAGTTCGGAGACACTTTTTGTTTTTCCCTCTGTAAAATAACCGGCGGCTTTTTTAGCTTCCATTTCTACTTGGGCATCCGGCGGAATCAATTCATCTGGTATAGAAACTCTTCTCACAACTTCAATTCCACTTTCTACAATAGCATTGTATTTCATATCACTCATGGAAACGAGATTATCAATGCGCTGAATTCCTAACCAATGCAATACATCAGGCATGAGTTGTTGAAAACGCATGTCTTGAACCCCTGCAACACATTCCGTTCTATGAAAATAAGTGGCGGCACTATCACCACCTTCTTGGCGTTTTCTTGCATTGTAAACTAAAAATTTTGTTACTTCACCAAGAGCTCTGCCTTCTTTTCTAAAGTAAACAATCAATCCTGAACCGCCTTCTTGTGCAGTACGAATAGATTCTTCAATTCCATGAGTTAAATATGGCCTACATGTGCAAATATCGGAACCAAAAACATCGGAACCGTTGCATTCATCATGAATACGAACCGTTAATTTTTTCGAAAGATCGGAAACGTTTTTTACATCTCCAAAAATATAAACGCTTGTACTGCCAATTGGAGGAAGTAACACTTTTAAATCACGCCGTGTAATTAATTCAGGAAACATTCCACCCGTTTGATCAAATAATACTCTTCTTAAATCGCCTTCAGAGACATTAAATCTTTTTGCAATTCCTGGTAAAAACCAAACAGGATCAATCGCTGCTTTTGTTACTAAAACGTCTTTATTTTTAGATATAATTTTATCATCTATATGAAGTCTACCAACTTCAATTGCTTGTGAAATTTCTGGCATATTGATATGAGCAGTTGTAATAGCAATTGTTGGCCTTATGTCATAACCTTTATCAAAAAAAGATTTAAAAACTTCACCAACTTTTGCTCCCCAAGGGTCTAGACTAACTATTTTTTCTGGATCTTCCCAAGAAGGAAAAGGACCAATATTTATTACAGGAGATGTGTTTGTTAAATCTGGTTTATGTTCCATAGTTAAGGCACCAGATGCATTTGCTAAGGCACGGTAAACGGTATAACTTCCACTATGAGTACCAATGGAATTTCGATGTTCGCGGGTTGTTAATGAGGCAACAACGGGGCCTCTTAATAATGGGTCTGCTTCTCCCCAATTTAGAGGAGCGGCGTGTTTAAAAATGCTAGCAGGATGTGAAGTTAATAATACGTGACCATTACTTGTCATTTTTTACTCCTAATTCTTTTAGGACATCCAATTTTGATTGGTGATTTGAAACCATTTTGTTGTTACTTTTTTACGATTACTCCAAAATTCTATACCACCATCGCCCGTGATATCTCCATGTCCAAATTTAGAAAGATTGATTCCTCCAAAAGAAAAAGGTTCTCTTGGCACAGGAATACCAATATTTATTCCTATCATTCCCGCTTTTGCATTTGCAGAAACATATTCCGCGATATCTCCACGAGAAGTAAAGACAGAAGCTGCATTTCCATAAGGATTTGCATTTTCTATTTTCATAGCTTGTTCCAAACTTTTACAACGTATGATGGATAAAATCGGACCAAATAATTCTTCTTTTGCAGAATAACTTTGAGGATCAACATGATCTAATATTGTTGGGTTAAGCCAATTTCCACCAGAATATTCTTCTGGTACTGTTACCTTACGTCCATCTACAAGAATTTTAGCACCTTCAGCAGTAGACTTTTCAATTGCATTTTTTAATCGATCCAAAGACTGTTTCGTTATGACTGCTCCAATGTCTTTGCTTGCTTGAAACTTTTCAGCTTTATTTGCTATTTCTTGAATAATGGAGTCGGTTTCTCCAACAGACAATAATACACTTGCTGCCATGCAGCGTTGTCCAGCACAACCTGAAAAAGAGGATAAAATTCCGTCCACGGCAAGTTCTTTTTGAGCATCTGGCATTAAAAAAATATGATTTTTTGCACCTCCTAGAGTTAAAGCTCTTTTTCCATTTGCCGTTGATCGTGTATAAACATATTTTGCAACAGGAGAAGAGCCCACAAATCCAATTGCCTTTATGTCTTCATGATCACAAAGAGCATCTACTGTTACTTTATCGCCTTGAACAACATTTAAAATTCCATCTGGTAATCCACATTCTTTAAGAGCATTTGCAATGAGCAAAGATGTCATTGCTGTTTTTTCGGAAGGTTTCCAGATAAAAGCATTCCCAACCATGATGGCAATAGGAATCATCCACATGGGCACCATGGCAGGAAAATTACTTGGTGTGATCCCTGCTACAATTCCTAAAGGCTCTCTTCTGTATTCACATTGTATGCCTTTTGAGACTGTCATTTTTATAAGGGGATCATGATTTTGAAGTCCTATCGCAAATTCAATGATCTCAACACCTTTTAAAACGCCATCGCGCCCTTCTTGAGGAAGTTTTCCGCACTCGTTGCTTATTGTTTGGGACAAAATGGACATGTTATCGAGAAGCCATGCTTTAAATTGATTCATGACAACAGCTCTGTCACGATAGCTTTGCTGTCCCCATTCTTTTTGCGCATTTTTTGAAGTTTGAACTGCTTTATCAATTGTTTTTAATGTACTTCGGTAAGTATTTGCAATCACTTTTCCAGTAAAAGGACTTAATATGACCCCTAATTTTTCATCGGGAGTTTCCCATTTTCCTTCAATAAAATTAAGGCATTCTACAATCTTTGGGCTTGTGCTTGAAGAGGACATAAGATCTTTATCCTTTTTCCTTGGCTTTGCTGAACAAAAAGAGTATGCGTACTATCCCTAGACTATTGGTGAGAATTTAGTGTATGTCAATTTTCCGGTGCGGTAAATTCAGCCCACTAATAAAAAGGCGAATTCAGACATTTGATGTTTTAATTTGCATCCAATAAAGTCATACCAACGTTATTTTTGGTATCAGTGTTGTGTAGGAGAATAAAAAACGATGCCGCCTAAAATGCCTTCTCAACCACAAGAGCTGACTCGAGCGGAAGTAAGTCAACTCAAAACTTTACTTACAAAATTGCGTGATGAGCTCTATGCAAAAGAAGTTGCACGTAAAAATGAAGGAGCCTATGAAATAAGTCGGGATGATATATCTGATGAAACCGACTTAGCATCTGTAGAAACAGATCAAGAAGTAAATATGAAACTTGCAGAAGCTGATAGAGTAAAAATTGCTTTAATTGAAAAAGCTCTAAGAAAAATTGAAGCCAATGATGGAACCTATGGACTATGTGAAGGAACGGGAGATCCAATCGGATTTAAACGTTTGCAAATACAACCCTGGGCCCTTTATTCTCTACGCCATCAAGAAGATCTTGAAAGGGGAAGAAGAGCAAATTGATTTTATTTATGAGTATTTAAAAAAACCTTTAAAGAGATTTCTCTTTAGAGGTTTTTTTTATATGAAACATTTCTTCTCTGGACTGCATTTTATATTAATGATATTTTCAAAATCCATTCATTTATAAAACAATTCATAAGGGGATATTAATGTCTCAGAATTTCAGAAAAATTTTGAATAAAAGCTATTTATTATGTTTGCCATTGTCACTTATTTTATTAAATTTCTCTTATGCTGCGGACTTGCCAAATGGTGTTAAGTTATCTAAAAATCAAGTTTTAAATAGAGGAAATGGTGCTGAAATACCAACTATTGATCCACAAAAAATTGAAGATGTTCAGGCTGCAAATGTAGGTTTAGATGTTTTTGAAGGTCTTGTTCGTTATAACTCTCAAGGAATATTAAAGCCAGCAGGTGCTACAGATTGGACTATTAGCAAAGATGGATTGACCTATATTTTTCATTTAAGAAAAAATTCAAAATGGTCAAATGGAGATATTATTACCGCGCATGATTATGTATATGGTTTTCAGCGACTTGTAGATCCTAAAACCGCATCTTCTTATGCTTTTATTGTATCCTCAATTAAAAATGCAGAATTAATAAGTGCAGGAAAAGAGCCTTTAAATAAACTAGGTGTGGTAGCATTAAATGATTATACTTTGCAAATATCTCTAAATGAACCTACTCCTTATTTATTTGAAATTCTAACTTTAAGTAATTGTGTACCAGCAAATAAAAATGCAATGGATAAAAAGAAAGATCAATTTTTTCAAGCCGGTAATTTAGTTTCAAATGGTCCTTATATTTTAAAATATTGGAAAGTTGGTGATAAAATCACTTTGGTTAAAAATCAAAATTATTGGAATGCGAAAAAAACTATAATTGAAGAAGTTCATTTTTATCCAACCCAAAATTTAACATCAGAAGAGCAAATGTATGAAGCAGGTCAATTAGATATTACAAATGAAATACCTATGGATAAATATGATTCTTTAAAAAGAAAGTTAACAGATGAAGTTAAAACAAACCCCGCTTTAACTTCTTATTGGTTTAGTTTTAATTTAGATAAACCACCATTTAAAGATAATATTAAATTGCGTAAAGCATTATCTCTTGTCATTGATCGTGAAATCATAACAAAGAAGGTAACAATGAGAGGGGAAAAGCCTATCTATGATATTGTTGCTATAGGGACAAAAAATTATAATCAGTTTAAATATGATTGGAGTGATAAATCCATTCAAGACAGAATTCAATTAGCAAAAAAATTATATGAAGAAGCTGGATATTCAGCGGATAAGCCTTTAAATATTACAATATTATACAATACTAATGATAATAGTAAAAAATTAGTCTTAGCACTTGCATCTATGTGGAAACAAACTTTAGGAGTAAATGCAGTTACAGAAAATCAAGAGTGGAAAGTCTTTTTAAATTCAAGAAATAAAGGTGAATTTGATGTGGTCTGGAATAGATGGATCGCAGATTATAATGATGCGAATACATTTGCAGATTTATCAAGATCAGATAGTGAAATGAATACTTCCAAATTTAAAAATCCAAAATATGATGAGCTTTTGAAATTAGCAAAAAAAGAACTTGATTTAAAGAAAAGGCAAAAAATTCTTGAAGAGGCTTCTGCTTTAATGATGAATACTTATCCTATTGTTCCTTTATATTCTGCTGTAACTACCCACTTGGTAAAGAAACATGTTGGGGGTTATACTGGTAAAAATCCACAAGACTCTACTCAATCTTTTGAGTTATATATAAAAGATCATGAACAAAGATAATAAGTCACTCCTTTGACATTAAGCTTTTAAACTTTAGTCACGATAATGTGCAGGGAGTTTAAAAGCATGGGCGGATTTATAAAATACATTGCTATATTTATGTTTTTTGGAGTGATTTGGTTTGGTATTTTATCAATTCAAGTCAGTAAAAAAACTTCATTATTTGTAGCTATTCAAAAAGAATTAAAAATCTATCCTGAAGAAGAAGAAGATCAATCCAATAAAAAATCAATTGATAGAGAAAAAGTAATTGATGCAATTTCAAAAGCATTTAGTAATTAAGTTAAAAAATGTCTCATAATATCTTTATAAATAAATAAAGAACGGTGAACAGAAATAACATATGGATCATCATAGGTTATATCATAGGGAATTCCTAAATCATCATCAAAACAACAGGGCATGGAAACCGCATGAAGTTCTGATTTGGGATTTATTTGAATGGAGTTGATTGTTTCTTTTAAACTTGCATGTGAATGCACAAATAATAAAACTATTTTTTGAAAAGAAGTTAAAAGTAAAGAACAGTCTTCAATTTTTTTAGGAATGATGTTTATATTTTTTTTATCATTCAATTTTTCAATTATTTTATCATAATCTCTTTCCATAGCAGGATCAATTGAAAAAATAGTCCATTTTGTCATATTGGCAATATAATACCCCGTTCTTGGATTATAACCATCACCAACAACAAGAATAGCAATAGATTCATCATTATAATCTAATTTTAATTTGTGCCTGACGGCTTCAAATGCACCCTGAGTTTCGGAAATTTCTTTTGCATTTGGATAAAATCCTGTATCAATAAGTTTTGCAGCAGATTTCAGTTTTAAAAAAAAATCGATATAACGAAGGCTCGGTTTTGTTACTTTTATTGTAAAATATTCGTTTGTTTCAGAGTGATCAATAACGGGACGTGGCATACTAAACCTCAAGCTTAAAATAGGATAATCCTATTCAATTTGCTTAAACTAATATTCCATTTATAAATGGTCAATAGAACTTGAAAGAATAGTATCGGTTAAAACTTTATGAAAAGGTTTGATAATTTTTAAACCATTTTCGCTTAAACCATATGAAAAAGATTTATTTCCACTTGGAATTTTAAAAAATAGCCCAAAATCTACCCCTATTTCTAATAAATTTTCAATATCTTTTTTTATTCCTTCGCCTGGAGAAGGATTAATCCAATTTTTTAATATATCAACTTGAAATTTTTCTGATTTAAAATCAGGTGAGAAAATTTTTGAAATTTGAGATGCTGTTATTGGAGAGTGTGGCAATAATAAATTTCCAATATCATCACTATGAGGTACTAATAAAGAAACAACAGCCATAATTTTTTTTGAGTCAAACTTTTTCTCTGAATTGATTTCTTTTAAAATAAAGATAAAGTCATTATATTTTTCGATAAAACTAATAAACGACTCTAATCTCCAAGATAAAAGAGATAAAGGATCGGACTGTAATTGATTTAGATAATTAAAAATTGATGTTTTTATGTATGGAAATTCATCTAAAAAGAACTCGTTGTTTTCTAAAATAAAATCATCATAATTATTTTTATCATTTGAGGTTAATTTTGCAATTTTACTTCTTGAAATTTCTCTTATTTTTTCAACTGTTTCAGTTGGATATATGGCCATTCCAGTTAAATAATCTTCTTCTTGTTCCGAACAAAAAATTCTTTTTACAAAGTCATGAGCAAAAATTTCTTCCAAAATATTTTCTTCATATAAAGTCTCTTTTTTTTCAACAGAAACTTCTTGCAAAATTAAATCCGCTGTAATAGCAAGCCAGTTTTTTATAAAATTATGATTTACACCAGACAATCTAGACATTTCTTTTATACTGAATTCTAAGCTAGTTTTTGAAAATAAACTAAAACCAAAATGTCTATATGAGTATGCAACTTCAATGGCTAAGAAATCTTTTTGAAGAGGTGAAACAGATTCATCTTGTGAATTTAAATTAAGAGATGCTTTTAAAATTTCAATTATTCTTGAATTTTTTTCTATGGACTTTAAATGAATGTTTGCATCTTTAATAATTGTCTTCATACTTATTTTTTTTCCTGTTACTGTTAAGGTAAACTTGGACTATTTACATTAATATTAACTGTTTTTTGTGTTTGTGATGATGTTACTGTCTGTATAATTGTGTTGATTTGTCTGTTTATTAAATTTGTAATATCGGTAACCTGTTGTAATGAATTTTTGATTGGATCAATATCGCCATAACTTGTTGGCCTAACAGAAATATTTCCTTGGGTAACAAGTAAATCGTTTAAATTTGAATTTGTGCTAATAACCGTGCTTGTTCCATCGGGATTAAATATTTGTTTCCTTTGGTCTGTTACAGCAGAATTAATTTCCGCAGTCCCAGAAGAGGTTCCTACTGTCTTTTGATCTCCTGAAGACCCATTTGGAGTTGTAGAGCCAGATTCATTTCCTTGTTTCCCTTTGCCTTCATTATTTTGTTGCTGATTATTGTTTTGTTGGTTCTTATTTTTAATTTTTGATTCATTTTGTTTAAAGTTTGGATCTACCGCTGCTGCATCCGCATTTAACTTATTTAAAACTGCAGGTGGGACAGGTTTAGGAACAGTTGGCGACTTATTGCCTACAACTTCGGTAAATAAATTTGCTGGAACCACAACAGATTTGCTTGGATCTGCAATGCTTGTTACTTGCACAGTTCCTGTAGTAACAACAATTTGTGTATTTCCTGGTACAGAAGCATCAATAAAACCGCTTGTCCCACGTATTCCCATTACGGAGTTTGAGGTTTTAAATTTGGCGTCGGTTTTTCCTGTTCCAGAATCTGCTTCTTCTTGAGGCTTGACAAAAAAACGTACTTTCCCTTTAACGATATCAATCGCTGTTTTAACATCATTTACGTTTTCTGCTTTGGCTTTCATTTTAAATTCTGCTAATTTAATGCGTGCATTTTGAAATACCATTAAATTGCTTCCATCATTAAACGTGATTTTGAGCGCCGTTTTGTCATAGGTTACAAGTTCATCTGTTTCTTGTAAGACAAAATCCTTTTCAGCTGTTAAGGTTTTGCCAGAACGGACAACTTCAACTTTACCAATTACGTTAGTTAGTTTGCCAATACCTTCAGAAGTTTGAGCAAAACAGGAGAAAGGAAAAACAAATGTTGCAAAGCAAAGGGACAGTAATATAAGCCTTAATAGTTTGAAGAAAGCATATCTTCGATTTTGGGTGTATATGTTTGCAACCATATTTTTCCTTTGAATCGGATGAATGACTATATTTAGAGCATAACCAGTATCCTGCTTTAAATGTGAAATTAGTGCCAAAAAGGACGACACCTTAAAATGATAATTCCCTCTTTTTATCCTGTTTCTAAAATAACAAATTTTGCTGAATTTTATTCAAATGCATCAAAATATAGGACAACTTATTTTCTAACTTACATGTCTTTTAAAAAAACAGAAGATGAAAAAGGCTCATTAAATTTTGCTGTTGTTACCTCAAAAAAAGGAGTTCATAAAAGAGCTGTAAAAAGAAATAGGGCAAGAAGACGGTTAAAATATGCTTTTATGCATTATATAAAAACAGCTCATTTTCCTTTAGGTATTGATATTCAGGTTCTATTTATGGCAAATAGAAGTGTATTAGAAGCAACTTGGGAAGATCTTCTTGCCGCTGTTCAAAATGCGATGCAAAAAGTCCTATCAAGAGGCTGTTCAAATTTGGAAGCAAAGCAATGAGTCTAAAAAAATGGAACGATTCTGTTGTTCTTTTGTTCGTTTTCTTGATCAAGCTTTATAAGCAGTGTATTTCTCCAGCACTTGGCTCACGATGTCGGTTTTATCCAAGTTGTTCTCAATACAGTTTGGAAGTATTTCAAAAGTATGGCGTAATAAAAGGTTTTGGCAAAACAACTGTCCGAATTTGCAAGTGCCATCCTTTTCATAGAGGCGGAGTTGATCTCCCTTAAAGTTTTAACAAAGTAATGAACGGGATTTTGAAGTGAAAAAAGAAACAATTGGTTTTATGTTAGGTTTGTTCGTTTTATTTGGTGGGTATTATGCTATTAACTATCATTATGCTCAAAAACAACAACAAGAAATGAATGAACGTCAAAATAATCTAAAAGCAACTCAACCCAAAAACCATACTTCACCAAATGAATCTATGGCACCAAAACCTCAAGCGACGACAATTATCGCTTCTTCTGTTGAAAACCAGACTCAAACGATACCAGCTCCTGAAAAGGAAGTGGCATTACAACCTCTAACTGTTGCAAATCCTTCGGATTTAATTATAAAAAAATCTTATGCAACATTTGAATTCACCCCAATGGGTGGTTGTCTTGGAAACAATAGTTTAGCAGGTGAAAAGCTTGCTTATGACGACCCCTCTCCCGTATCTGTTGTTCAAAATTATTATATTTGTAAAGCTTATGGCTTCCGTATAGGGACCTTAGATCTTCGTGAGCAGCCTGCAGGTATTTCTAAAACCCCACAAGGTGATTTGCAAATTGTGCAAAGAGCTGGTGGTCTTGAGATCACAAGAGTTTTTAAATTTTCAGATAAAAATTACAGTGGTGATTTGCAAATTGTCATTAAAAATATTTCACAGTCTCCTCAAAACACCAATGTTGATTTTGAGTTAGGAGCTACCTCAGACAATAAAAATCATGGTGGTATGTTTTCTTCCGTTCCTCCGCAATACCATTCTGCAGCGGTTCGATTGCCAGATGGAAAAGTTTTAAGAGAATTTACTCCATTTGATGAATCTGCAGGTCCTAAAGCTCTTTTAAATGAATCTGGAAGTTTTTTTAGTTGGATGGCCGCCGACTCTCTATACTGGATGAATACCGTAATGCCATTAAATCAAATGCCTGTTGGCTTTGAAATTATGCGTACAGGGTTTAATTATGGCAAAGATACTCTTTCACAAGTAGATCAAACTGGTTATCAAGCTTGGGTAAAACAACCTGTTAATCTCGCTATTGGTCAGTCTGTCGTTTATAATTATAAAATTTATATTGGCCCTAAAAATGAAACAATTTTAAAAGATTTTGATCAATATCATTTAAGTGAAGCAATTGACTACGGTTTCTTTAAAATTATTGCTCGTCCTATGTATCATATCATTTATTTTATTCATGGACTTGTTAATAACTGGGGTATTGCAATTATAATCTTAACAATTTTAATTAATATTATCTTTTTGCCACTCCAAATTAAAGGTTACGCTTCGGCTCAAAAGCTACAAGTTATTCAACCTCAAATGAAAGCATTACAGGAAAAATATAAAGAAGATAAGCAAGCTCTACAAAGAGAAACAATGGCATTAATGTCAAAAAGTGGTGTAAACCCTTTAAGCGGATGTTTGCCATTATTGCCACAAATTCCCGTATTTTTTGCGCTAGATTCTTGCTTGAGACATACTTTTGATTTACGTCAATCTCCTTTTTTCTTTTGGATAAAAGACCTAACTCAACATGATCCTTATTTTGTTTTACCTATTCTTATGGCATTTTTAATGATTGGTTATCAAAAAATGATGCCAATGCCTTCAATGGATCCGACTCAAGCTAAGATGATGAAATTTCTTCCTATTCTTTTTTCTGTATTCATGGTTTTCTATCCGTCGGGATTAGCTCTTTATGTAATAACGAATACCCTCATCTCAATGATTAGGCAGGCGTTCCTGACACGTCATTACAAGAAAGCTTCTGCAAAATAAAGTAAACTTAATCTAAGGGTCTTTTATAAGACCCAATCATGACCTCATTTTATTTTCATAATCTGGGGTTGTTAATATAATCCAAAATATGGAGTTTTCATGGATAAAAGGCAATTTACGGGAAAGACTCTAGAGGAGGCTTTATCTGAAGCTGCTAAGTCTTTTTCAACAAATAAGGATTTGCTTTGTTATAATGTAATTCAACAACCTTCTACTGGATTGTTTTCTAGGCTGTTTTCTCGCTCCATTCGTATTGAGGCATGGGTCGAAACTGTAAAAGAAGATCTCCAAGCTGCTGCAAGAGAAGTTGTGCGACAAACCTTAGTAAAAAGTAACTCTTCTAAACCCAATCTTTCTCCCGTAACAAATACGAAAAAAGACTCTAAAGAAACAGCTATAAAAAAAGAGTCCTATCAAATTCAACAAAATGAAAAACAAAGTCATTCTTTAAAAAGACAAACAACTCGTCCTGATACACAAATAAATCGTTCCATTTTAAATATGGAAAGCGCAGGCGTTGAAGAATTATTTGATCATTATAATAAATTATTTTTTGCTGCATTTGGTATTTCTCAAGATAATATAGAAACAATTATTCATGATAATGAAACCGTTGTTCGTGTATCCGATCCCGAAATTGAAAAATATTTGAGCAAAAGTGACAAATTATCTTTAGCTTTTGAACATGTATTTAAAAGAGTAGCTCAAAAAAAATTAGGAGATATTTCATCAAGAATCACTCTTGATGCAGGCGAGTCTTCTGAAAAACGAGAAGAACGTCTCATTGGGATGGCTCGTACTTTAGCTGATAAAGTGAAAAAAACGGGTAAAAGTGTAATTTTATCTTCAAAAAGTAGCCAAGAGCGTAGGGTGATTCACCTTGCTCTTGATGGTTTTGTTGGTGTTGCTACTCGAAGTGTGGGCACTGGTGATAAAAGACGTCTTGTTATTTATTCAACAGAAAAAAAACAAAATCATAAAGTTCAAAATTTAGCTCAACAAAATAATAATACGAACAAAGCTCCCTCAATGGATAAAAATGATTCCAATTCTTCTGTTCCAACAAAATTTAAAAAGAGACCACATAAAAAGAGAAATAATCAAAACATAGTAACTAAACAAAATAGAGAACGAGTGGGTGCTTTTTCTTATAATGATTCTTCTGATGAAGAAGAATTAAAAAATGTTAATGTGAAAAAAAATGCAGTCCTAAATAAAGAAAATTAATTATATTTTCTTTTAAAACCTTGCTATTTATATACAAAAAGCAAGGTTTAAATTTTTTTAATTATATACTTAAAATAAAAAGGAATTATGGTTTGAGTTCAAATTTTGATCCAATTTTTGCTTTAGCTTCACCATCTTACAGAAGTGCAATTCATTTGCATAGAATATCTGGAAGAAATTTATTTGAAATAATATCAAAATATGTATATAAACCTACGAGTCAAAATGAAAATTTAAATATTGATTTATTATTGCAAAAATCTAATGGTAAAGCTTTTACTCATTATGTTTATTTAAAAGATCAAAATTTAAATTTAATTGATGATGTTATGATTACTTTTTTTCCTGCTCCTAAAAGTTATACTGGGGAAGATGTCATAGAGGTAGGAGTCCATGGAAATCCTTTAATATCAGCTAAATTACAAAGTTTATTGCGTTCTATTGGAATGCGTGATGCGGAACCGGGCGAATTTACCCAAAGAGCGGTATTAAATGGAAAAATGGATTTAGCCCAAGCAGAAGGGATTAATCAGCTTATTCATACGGAAACATTAGGTGGAATACAGCTTGCTCGAAATACAGTTGAAGGTGTTTTATCTAAAGAAACAGAAATGATTCGCGATCAATTAATATCGATATTGTCATACTTAGAAGCCCATATTGACTTTGCACCTGATGAGGTTGGTGATTACAATCCTTCTTCACTTTTACCTCAAATGGAAGAAGCAAAATCTAAATTAGAGGCGCTATTAAGCACCTACACAACTGGGCTTAAAATAAGAGAAGGAGTAAAAGTCGCTCTTTTAGGCAAACCTAATGCAGGTAAATCTAGTTTATATAATGCATTATTACGTTATGAAAGAGCAATTGTTACAAATATCCCTGGTACAACTCGTGATGTTCTTGAGGATAGATTAGTAATAAAAAATAAAGATTTTGTTTTGATAGATACTGCTGGTATTCGAAATACAACCGATACAGTTGAAAAAATAGGTGTAGAACGGAGTTTAAAAACAGCAAGTATTGCAGATATTATTTGTTTTATTATAAATCTTGAAAACGTTGAATTTGAAAAAGTTTCTGACTTCATTAAGTTTGAAATAAAAACTTTTTTAAGTGAGGCTAAAATAAATCAAGACCAAAAAATATTAGTTGTTATTAGTAAAAAAGATCTTTTAAATGAAAAAGTAATTACAAATATTCAGAGTATATATGAATCTTGTATTTCTGAATTTAAAAAAGAACCTCTTGGCTTATGTTTAAATTCAAGTATGGTTGTTACTTCTACAGATAATACTGAGTTATTATCCAAGTATCTTGTAATTTTGCATGAAGAATTGACAGGGATGTTGACCAAAAATGAAAATCCAGCATTAATTTCTATGAGACAAAAAAATAAAGTAGAAATTGCAATTAAATGTATTGATGATGCTATAAATTTAATTAAGCAAAGAGATTTTCCTGAAAAAATTTCATCAATTATCAATCACGCAAGACAATCTCTTCAGGAGATTGTGGGTGAAATTCATTTAGACAATGTTCTTGAAAAAATATTTTCAACTTTTTGTATTGGTAAATAAGCGATAAACTAGTTTATTTTTTTATCATTTTAATAGCTTACCAATAGCGTATTTGTTTAAATTATTTTAATTTGATTTTTTTTATTAAAAAAGATATCTTTATAAAGAGCTATCAATTTAAATTTGGGAATATAATAATGTTTTTTAAAATATTACTTTATATAATAATTTTTGTTACTTATACAAAAGCTTATTCTAATAAATTAGTATTACATATTTGTGCCAATGACTTGAGATTAGAAGATTCTAGTAAATCAAATACAAATGTTAGTATTGATGTGTTAAAAATTGCGATAAATAACTTTAAACAAAAAGTTGATGTTGATTTTAAATTTGAATTTATGCCCTGGAATAGATGCTTTTCAATGCTTCAAAAGGGTGAAATGGATGCAGCGTTAAATGCATCTTATAAAACAGATAGAGCATTATTTCTTGACTACCCTCCAGACTCTGGACCAAAAGAAAAAAAACCTTGTTCTTCTCTTTATAAGGTTGCTTGTTCTGGTTACGTTATCATTACTTTAAAATCGAATCGATTTGAATACAAAGGAGATCCCAAACAACTTCCAAGACCGGTTCGGGTCTCTAGGGGATATTCCATTGTCAATGAATTGGAGTCTGTTTTTCAAAACGATTTGGAAGTCAGTAAAAGTGATACCATAAATATTCAAAAACTCCTTCGTGATAAAGAAGGAAGTGTGATCACACATTTTGCTTATTTATTAGATTTAAAGAAATTTCAAAAAATTTCAAATGAAATAAAAATACATAAAAAATTCTATGTACAAAAATCATATTATGTTCCTTTTTCTAAAAAATCGAAACTTTCTGATAAAGATAAATTATTATTTTGGAATGAAATAAAAAATGTTTTTAATAATAAAGAGCTTATTTCGGGATTGATTTCTAAATATTATTCTCAATAATAACTCATTTTAATTTTTCTCAAATAAAAATAATAAAAATTCTTTTCTTTGATGAAGGAATGGAATAATGCTATTTTTTTAAATAGAATTATAAACATATTTTTATTTAAGGAGATAAATTATGTCATTAATAGAAGCTTATGCTGCTTTTAAATCGAACGAACCACTACGTAGATTTCAATTTCAAAATAGAAAAACAGGCAATTATGATGTGCAAATTGAAATACATTATAGTGGAGTTTGTCACTCCGATATTCATACCGCTAGAAATGAATGGGGTGGATCTATTTATCCCGTTGTTCCTGGTCATGAAATTGTTGGCAAAGTAACTGAAGTAGGATCTTCCGTAACAAAGTTCAAGGTGGGTGATTCTGTCGGTGTTGGGTGCATGGTAGATTCTTGTCGCAATTGTTTTTCATGTAAAAATGGAACGGAACAATACTGTGATAATGGCTGTACGTTTACTTATAATAGCAAACTAAAAGGTTCTGAAACACAAACTTATGGCGGATATGCAAAACAAATTGTAGTGACAGAAGATTTTGTTTTGAAAATTCCTGAGAATTTACCTTTAGATAAAGCGGCACCTCTTTTATGCGCAGGAGTAACAACGTATTCTCCAATGCGTCAATGGAATGTAAAACAAGGGGATCAGGTTGCCATTATTGGGCTTGGTGGATTAGGCCATATGGCTGTTAAGTTAGCCGTAGCAATGGGTGCTGAAGTAACCGTAATAAGTCGTTCGGATCATAAAAAATCAGATTCTTCTAAGTTAGGTGCGAAACATTATATCAATACTTCGGAACCAGAAATGCTAGCTCAAAATGCAAATAAATTTGATTTTATTTTGAATACTGTTTCATCCGATCTTGATTTAAGCCCTTTTTTAAATTTATTAAAACTAGATTCAACAATGGTTCAGGTCGGAGCTCCTGAAAAACCCAATTCATTAAACATATTTCCCCTCATTTTTCGGAGAAGAAGGCTTGCAGGATCCTTGATTGGTGGCATAAAGGAAACACAAGAAATGCTTGATTTTTGTGGTAAACATAATATTTCATCTGAAATTGAATTGATATCCATGGAAAAAATAAATGAAGCGTATGATCGTGTTGTAAAAGGAGATGTCCGATATCGTTTTGTCATAGATATGAAATCTTTTAAATAAATCAATTGTCATTATCTGAATTTTATTTAGGGAATCTTTATTTTATTATTTTTTTTCATTTTAAAAATTTTATGATAAGTATGTATTTAAAACATATTTAACTGATTTTAAAATTTTATTTTGTTGATATAACTTTAAAATCAGATAAAGTTAGGAAAAGAGCTAAAACTAATCTAAATTAGAAAATGCTCTTAAATAATGAAATGAAAAAGGATCTTATTATGGAAGATAATAATGAAAAAATAAGAGTTCAAAGTTTAAATTTCATTGAAGAAAAAAAGAAAAAATTAAAAGAAATTTTTCCAGAAATTTTTTCAGATGGGAATCTGAATTTATCAAAATTAACAGAACTGTATCAAAATAAAAGCAATGAAGAAAATGAAATGAATCATGAGCATTATGGTTTATTTTGGCCTGGTAAAAAAAAGGCAAAACAAAATGCGAGAACTCAAACTCAAGGGACATTATCTCCTTTAAATGGGAAGGGTGCTAATATTGAAAATACAAAAAATATTTTTATTGAAGGCGAAAATTTAGAAGTTTTAAAATTATTACAAAAATCTTATGCAAATAAAATTAAACTTATTTATATTGATCCTCCTTATAATACTGGAAATGATTTCATTTACCATGATAAATATTCCGAAGGAAAAAATGATTACTATAAAAAAACGAAACAAGCTGATGAAAATGGGCAATTATTGACATCAAATCCTATGGCAAGTGGTCGTTTTCATTCAAACTGGTTGTCTATGATGTACCCAAGATTAGAGCTTGCTCGAAATTTGTTATGTGATGATGGAGTTATTTTTATTTCTATTGATGACAATGAAATACATAATTTAAGACATTTAATGGATGAAATATTTGGCCAAGGAAACTTTTGTGGAGTGATTAAAAGAAGAGCTGCAAGAAAATCTACATTTTTATCAAAAACAATGTCAGACTTATGTGATTATTTAGTTATTTATTCAAAAGGGGAATTGTCCGAAATATTAAGTGTAGAGCAAGTTTCTGACGGCACAAGACCTGTTTTTAATGAAGGCAATAAATTAACAAATAGAACACTATATAAAGGTATACTAGCTAAATGTGAAGATGGTATTTATAAAGCAGGTGAGTATTCTATCCGTTCCCTAAAATTTGAATTATTAAATGAACTCATTATTAAAAATGGTATCTTACAAAATGATGTTGAAGTGAGAGGACCCTGGAGAGTTAATCAACAAATTATAAATAAATCTATTTTTATTACCAAACATTTTGGGTTTAGAAGAAAAGTATTAGAAGAAGAGCTTGAAAAAAAGAAGGTCTTAAGTGATTTATTAGATAACTCAGATTGTTATAATGAAAAAGGGAGTGAAGAACTTTCTTCCTTGTTTGAAAATGAAAAATGTGTTTTTGATAATCCTAAACCAATTGGTCTTATGCAGTATATATTTAAGGCATGTAATCTTAAAGAAAATGATTATGTATTAGATTTTTTTGCGGGCTCAGGAACAACACTTCATTCTGTCTTATTTGAAAATTCTATTAAAGATTTTTCAATAAATTGTATTACAATTCAAATTCCTTTTAAAATTAAGGATTCAAATAGCAAATATGAAACAATTTCTGAAATCACAATAGAAAGAATAAATAAAGAAATTCAAAAAATTACAAGTCACTCTGAATTTCCAAAAATTAAAAATTCAGATTTAGGATTTAAATGTTTTTCTTTAAAAGAAACAAATTTTAAAAATTTTGAAAATAAACAAGTAAAATCTATAAATGATTTAGAAAATTTATTTTTTAATTATCAAGAAATACTAAAAAATAATAGTATTGATGAAGATATTATTTGGGAAATTATATTACAAGAAGGATTTCCATTACATAGTAAAATTAAAAAAGAAATGAAAATTATAAATAATATTTTTTATAGGATACGTTCCGAGTGGTGTAATCATGAACTTCTTATTTGCATTGATGATAAAATTCATTATGAAACGGAATATGAGCTCTTAAATTTGCAGATATCAGAGATGGATAACAAATTTATTTTAATTTTCAAAGATATAGCACTTTATAAAAGAGACGATATGAAAATCCGACTATCTGATAAATTTAAGATAAAAACTCTATAAAGGGTGTAAAATTTGACAAAAGAAATTAAATTAAAATTTGACTCCGACCTTCCTCATCAAATAAACGCTATTTCCGCAGTTGTTGATGTTTTTAATCAAATAGAAAATAATGAGACGCTATATGGAAATGAAAATAAGAATGATATATTTTCTAATTATCCATTAAATTTAAATTTGAACGATGAAGTTTTAAGAAAAAATATAATCGAAGTTCAAATTCGAAACGGAATTTCTTCCGTATCAAATGAAGTTTTTTATGATGAAGGTAAACTTTTAGAAGAGCTATCTCCTAATTTAAATGATGCACATCGTTGTCCTCATTTTACTGTTGAAATGGAAACAGGAACAGGTAAAACTTACGTTTATTTAAGAACAATTTATGAATTAAAACAAAAAAATAATTTCAAAAAATTTATAATTGTTGTTCCTAGCATTGCTATTTATGAAGGTGTTATTCAATCTTTTTTTGCAATGGAAGGCCATTTTAAATATTTATACAATAATGAAATTTTAACTTTGTATCCTTATGATGGTATGAATAAACAAAATGAGATTAAAAATTTTTCATTAAATTCAAATGGAATAGATGTTTTGTTAATTTCTTTAGATTCCTTTAATAAAGTGAATTATAATAATTTGTTTAAAGATGGTTATATTTTTGGCCGGGAAGAGCTGCCATATCAATTCATTCAGAATACAAGACCCATTATTATTTTGGATGAGCCTCAAACTAAATTTGGAACAGAAAAAAATAGCCAAGCAATTCGTTCTTTAAAACCTTTATTTGTTTTAAGGTATAGTGCAACTCATAAAAATTTTCCAAATTTGCTTTTTAAATTATCTCCTTTTGAATCGTATCATAATAAATTGGTAAAAAAAATAGAAGTTATTGGTTTAGAAAATAATACTAAATATAATGGATCTTTAGTATTGAAAGAAGTGAAAAGGGTAAATAATAAAATAGCAGCATCTATCTTATGCTGGACTGTTTTAAAAAATGGAGAAAAAAAAGATGCAGAAATTTTATTAAATCAAGGTGATGATCTTTATTTAAAATCTAATTATTACGATTATAAAGATTATAATTATATAGTAAAAGAAATATATATTGAAGAAAATAAAGAATATATATTATTTGAAAATGGAGAAAAGTTATTTAAAAATAATATTAAATTATCATCTTTAGAAGATCTTTTTCGATCTCAAATTAGACAAACCATATGGACACATATAGAGAAACAAAATAAATTATATCATAGAGGTATAAAAGTTTTATCTTTGTTTTTTGTCGATAAAGTTTCAAATTATGTCAAAGAAAATAATAAAAATGGAATGATTAAAGATATTTTTGAAGAAGAATATGAATGTTTAAAAAACATGTCTTCTTTTTTTACTGATTTAAAGGTTAGAGATATCCAAGCAGCCTATTTTGCAAAAAGACAAATAAAAAACTCTGAAGAATATATAGAATTAAATGAAGAAAAATGGAGTAAAGAGCAGAGACTTGCTTCTAAAAGAGCTTTTGAATTGATTATGAAAGATAAGTCAAGTTTGCTTTCTTTCTCAAGCCCTGTTTCTTTTATTTTTGCTCATTCAGCTCTTAAAGAGGGGTGGGATAATCCAAATGTTTTTCAAATTTGTACTTTAAATCAAACAAAGTCAACCATAAAAAAAAGACAGGAGATTGGAAGAGGGCTGCGTTTATGTATTGATCAAACAGGAAAAAGAATTATAAAAGAAGATCCCTATTTTGAGTTAGCTAATCGACTGACCATAGTTGCAAACGAAAATTATGAAAAATATGCGGATACGCTTCAAAATGAGTATCAAGAAGAAGGTTTTACTTTTTTAACGAAAACCTTAATACATAATGATAAAGATAAAAAAAATAAAGTTCATGATAAATTAAATGAAAAGAATTTGGATTTAACAGTGGATCAAAATCAAATTCAGAATAAATTCCATTTTAATAATAATATGGAAATTTTTATTCAAAAATGTATAGCTAAATTAAATTTAACTCATTTTCCTGATGATTATTTTCCAAGTTCGAGAGGAGTTATCTCTTATCAAAATTACTATATTTATTTACATGAATTTGAACATGATTTTGTTAAAATAAAAATAGTTAAAAATATAAATGATAAAAAACCTTTTTTTGTGATATTAAAAATCGGCGAAAGTCTTTCGAAATATTTAAATGATCAAAATTTATTTGATTATAATTTAACAAATATTTATATTGATAATAATATTCAAAAATCATTTATTTTATTTGAAAATGGAAAAAAATTAACTTATACAAGTTTTTTAGAATTTAATTCTTTATCATCTATTTTAGAAGAAGAAAATAGAGTTACAGCTAAAATTTCTCCTCCCTATATCAATTTGCTTCAAAAAGTTTCTGATGTTACAAATTTAACAAGGCATAGTATTTTTGATATTTTTAAAGGTTTAACTGAAGATAGAAAAATGATCTTTTTAAAAAATCCAGATAAATTTATAAATATTTTTATTTCTAAGATTTTGAGTTTATATTAAATTATTAAATTTAAATCGTTTTCTCTATTTTTGGAATTTTAGGAAAATGATATTTTTCACGTAATATTTCCCAGGAAACATGGTTCTCCGTTGGCCATCCTATTAAAGATGCTAATGCCGCATCAATTTTTAGAACAACGGCTAATACACCAACATGAATTTGAGTAAATGCGGATTTAACAGTTAAAAGATCTTTTTTAACAGTCTCATCAGAACAGGTTTCCCCCCAAAAATCGGGTGTATTATTTTGTGTTTCTTCGCTCGCAAAAAGAAAAATATTTTTTCTAAGTTCAAGTTGATTTGTAAACCATTTTGGGTACCAAACAGCTTTGAAATCGGAAAAATCATTCCACGTTTCAGAATTTGTTTTATTTGAAATACGAATTAAAAATAATTCCGGATTTTTAATATGAAGAGCCCCACAAGTTATAGAATATGCAGATTTATAATATTCTATGAGTTGTTTGTTTCTTTTGCTGTTTTGAGTCGCTTGGGTTAAAAGAATTCCTAAAGAAAATACATCTGATAAAGTAAAATCGGATTCTTGATCTAAAAAATGTAAATAATTACCCGAAATTCTATCAAGAGATCTTCTTTGTGCTGCAGTAAAAATAGAAGACATGGAAACCTCAAAAAGTTACTAAAAATAAAAAAATATTTTTTATTTAAAAAGTAACTTCTCTGAGAAGTTCAGGATTGTCAAGAACGCGTCCCGAGCCAAGTACAACAGCAGTTAAAGGATTTTCAGCAACAACAATAGGAAGTCCTGTTTCTTCACGTAATAAAACATCTAAATTTCGAATGAGAGCTCCACCACCAACTAAAACAATTCCTTTATCAACAATATCTGCCGCTAATTCAGGAGGTGTTTTTTCAAGGGCAAGGCGTACCGCTTCGACAATTGCATTTACGGGTTCCTGCATTGCTTCACGAATTTCTTCGCTTGTTACTTCAATCGTTTTTGGAATTCCAGCAACAAGGTCACGGCCTTTTACTTGCATGGTGCGAATTTCTTCTTCAGGATAAGCAGATCCAATAGCAATTTTAATTTGTTCTGCCGTTCTTTCCCCAATTAAAACGTTAAAACGTCGTTTTAAATAATTTACAATGGATTCATCCATTTTATCACCACCAACCCGAACGCTTTTTGAATAAACAATACCTAATAAAGATATTACAGCGACTTCTGTTGTTCCACCACCAATATCTACTATCATATTTCCGCTTGCTTCATGAATGGGCAAGTCTGCTCCAATTGAAGCAGCCATAGGTTCTTCAATTAAATAAACAGAAGAGCAACCTGCAGATTCAGCGGATTCACGAACAGCTCTTTTTTCTACTTCTGTAATTCCATATGGAATACAAATAACAGCTCTGGGTCTGACAAGGGAACGGTGATTATGAGCAACTCCAATAAAGTAACTTAACATTTTTTCTGTTAATTCAAAGTCGGCAATGACACCGTCTTTCATAGGACGAACCGCTTCAATTGTGCCAGGAGTTCTTCCAAGCATTTCTTTTGCAGCTCTACCAACTGCTTTTACAGTACGAAGTCCACGGGAGTCACGTTGAACAGCAACTACCGACGGTTCGTTTGCCACAATCCCTCTGTTTTTAACATAAACTAAAGTGTTGGCAGTTCCTAAATCAATAGCTAAATCGTGGGAAAGTAGCCTAAAAAACCAATCAAACATGGATCCTCCCTAGGGAAATTGGAGAGAATGAACTTAAGTGCATTCAAAGTTTAATTCATGCTATATCAAAAAAGGTATCACTTTGAGAACGGTTATTCTATCAAAACAAACCAATTTTTACTCTATTGAAAAGAATATTGAACAGGACTGTTTGTTCCTACCACCTGGATAGCAACAATTTCTGTAACCATATTTTGAGCAAATCGAGGGGGTACTGTCATCGGAAATACTTGTGACACAACCTCTTCAATCATTTTATCCACAGCGGAAAAATCCTTTTGTGGAACCCTTTTGTGAGAAAGGTTTTCGAACTTTTGAAGGGATCCGTCCCCCTTAATATAAAGTTTATAGTACACGATATCTCCTGGACGTAGTGGGGAACTTGGTGGAACCCATCTTTCACGAGAATTCCAAATACCTGAAAATTTTTCTTTGAACTCTTGACTAAATTGATAAAGCCCTAAATCCTTTACAGAATAACGTTCCCTAATTTTAGGACCATTTCTAGGGGTGAGATCATCTCCTACAACAGGAATGTCACCGCTATCGCCTTCAATTTTTTGTTGTTTTTGAGTACTTTTACGGAGCTCATCAATATAAGCAGAGCTTGAATTTGGTAAAAAGGAATCTAACCCATTTGTAGGGTTTTTTTGAATATTTTTGGGTAGAGAGACAGGTTCATCCTTATTGTTTTTTGTAGGTATTCTCTTCGATATAAAAGGATTTTTTTTGGCTTCGCGGTCTGGTGAAAGTAAGCTTTCGGGAACTAAAGTTTTACTTTTAGAGTTTGGATTATTATCAGTAAGAACACCTCCAGAATGATTTTTAGGAATATTTTTTAACCCTAATTTTTTATTGGAATGTTCATGATTCGGAGATGAATTTGATATTTGCCCATCTGTAAAACGAATATGGATAGGTGGTTTACTTGGTGCAGTTGAACTTGTTATCTCTTTAAATTGATTTTCATTTGGCTTAAAATAATATAAAAAGTAGCCAAATAGAACATGAATTAAAACAGAAATGAATACAATATACTGCAAGTTATCCTTTTTTTCAGGATAAAGCCATATGGAGTAATGAATTTCTGTTTCGCGAAAAGCCAAAAGGATAACCTCATATCTTATTGAGTCGATTAGTAATTTTATTCTTAATCAACTATAGGGATGTAGCATCAAGTACTCCCATTGTCACCGCTATAAAATAGGTGTAACACAAAATGAATCCATATATGGAGGAATTATTGCCATGGATCTTGCTTTTTTTCCACATTTTAGTCTTTTTTCAAGCCTTTCTGAGAAAGAAATTAAAACCCTTTCAAAATATTTTGAACACTTAACCTTTAAAAAGGGTGCCACCATTTATACACCCGGACAAGTAAGAGACAAGCTTCGTCTCATTTTAAAAGGTCGTATCGAAGTATCGGCTCAAACCTATGATTTTGAAGAACCAACAACAATTTATGGTCCTGGTCAGTTTCTTGGGGAAGCCGCACTGCTTCAAGAAGGTACCCTTCATAAAGCAAAATCCATTGCGGTAACCAATGTTGAAATGGTAATTCTTTCACGAGCAAATTTTCTAAAATTAATGAAAGAACATCAAGATATTTCTTGTAAAATTCAAATGAATATTGGGACATTTGTCTTTAATAAACTTTCACGTGGTGCAAGTCATGGAAACGTTCATTTTTCTGGCTATGGTTCCGGTAAAAAACGCCATGAACACGATCTTTTAGGTGATAGAGAAATTTCAGATGAAGCTTATTATGGTGTTCAAACCTTAAGAGCAATTGAAAACTTTAATATTACGGGTGTGGTTTTAAGAGATTTTCCTGTATTTATTAAAGGATTAGCTCAAGTAAAAAAAGCCGCAGCGCTTGCCAATTGCGAAATTGGAGTCCTTGAAAAAGAAATTTCCGAACATATTGTTATGGCCTGCGACGAAATTATTGCAGGTCATTGGCATGATCAATTTTTGGTTGACATGATCCAGGGGGGAGCGGGAACCTCAACAAATATGAATGCGAATGAAGTGATTGCAAATAGAGCGTTAGAGCTTTTGGGAAAACAAAAAGGGGAATATCATTTTATTCACCCAAATAATCATGTTAACTTAGGCCAATCTACCAACGACGCTTATCCAACTGCAATTCGTTTAGCAGCTCTTCAATCCATTCCTGCTTTAGTAGAAGCTTTAGAAGAGCTTTGTGAGACCTTGTCTGAAAAAGGCAGGGAATTTTCTGATGTGATAAAAATGGGTCGGACACAATTACAAGATGCCGTGCCAATGACTTTAGGCCAAGAATTTGAAGCCTTTTCTGTCATGTTAAGTGAAGATATTGCCCGTATTCGAGAAGGTTCAAAACTCTTTTTAGAATTAAGTATTGGCGGGACAGCGATAGGAACGGGTATTAACTCGCATCCAAAATATGCGGCAACAGCTGTGAAAAAAATAAAAGAAATTACTGGTCTAGATGTTATTGCCTCCCCAAATTTAATTGAAGCAACACCAGATACTGGTGCCTTTGTTATGTTTTCAGGGATATTAAAACGTTTAGCTGTTAAGTTAAGCAAAACTTGCAATGACCTGAGGTTATTATCAAGTGGCCCTCGTTGTGGTTTTGGAGATATCAATTTACCTCCTATGCAACCTGGTTCAAGTATCATGCCAGGAAAAGTGAACCCCGTAATTCCTGAAGTTGTGAATCAAGTTGCCTTTCAAGTCATTGGCAATGATTTAACTGTAACAATGGCTTCTGAAGGAGGACAGCTGCAGTTAAATGCTTTTGAGCCTGTTATGGTTTTTAATATTTTTCAAAGTGTGAATATGTTGAGCAGAGCGATGCGAACCTTGACTCGGTTGTGTGTCAAAGGAATTACAGCAAACCGTGAAGCTTGCCGCCGCGCTGTTGAGCATAGTATTGGTTTGGTGACTGCCTTAAATCCTTTAATTGGATACGAAAACTCCACGATGATTGCAAAAGAAGCTCTAGAATCGGGAGACAGTGTATTTAATCTTGTATTAAAGCATAAACTTCTTACAAAAGATCAACTTGAAGATGCATTAAAACCCGAAAATATGTTAAGTGCTCGCTAAAGAATTTTCCTGATTTTCCGAAAATCCTAAAGATATTTTCAAAAATGTCAGGGGAATTGGAATGGAAATTGAGAACGATTTCGAAGTGATTTTTGAAAATGGAATTTCAATACTTAAAGGTCATTTAATTGATTCAACTGAAATTAATTTTTTGAAAGATCCTTTTTCAAAATCACGAGAAATAAGTTTTGCTCGATTGAATTCTGTAAGTTGGCTCGGAATTCAACGACTCTATGAGTTGATTTTAAATTTAGAAAATGCAATTAAATTATCAAATATTCCTCCACATATTTACAGAATATTATTGTTGTTTCCTGATTTTGGAAAAAAAGTGGGTATTAAAAGTTTTCAAGTAGAAGTTTTTAATAAACAATGTGATATAATTAAAACTGTAATGACCTTAGATAAACTTGCAGAACTTGGTAAAACACAAGGGTGTTTTGCAAAATTAACAAATGGAGAAACCATTTGTGGTTCTTTGCATCATTTATGTCGACCTTTTTTTAATGATTATAATTTACCTAAAAAGAATTATTCATCTAAATGGTGTATTGAAAATAAGGATTTATGTAACTTTTTTTATGAATATACCTGTTTTACAAGGCTTGTTTTAGAGATTTGTTCTTTAGCACAAGAATCGACATCTCGTTTAATTGAAGAGTCTTTGCAAAATATTTGTACACGTGTTTCAAACCTTGAATTTTCAATTAAAAATATAGATCCCAATTTTTCTGAATATAAATCACGTTATCTTATGTCGCTAATGCCAAATATACATGAAATTTCAAAATCTGTTGTGTTAGCTATTAATTTAAGTAGCACTACTTTTGAAGCCGTAGTTCAAACTTTTGAAGCTTTATTTATGAGAGATAAGCTTGATTCTTCTGAAATATTTAATCAAATGAAAGATTTTATAAATTTTTCTGATCAACTTATTCCCATTGCGAAAAATTTAGAAGACGTTGGTGTTGAGTTAGGTGATAATGTTTTAAAATATGGGGATTTTGGTACGTTACATCAAACATTTAAAACATTTAATGGTGATCATTTAACTGAAAAAAGTTTATCAACAATTAGAAGAAAATTAAAAATGGATCAATATATAAATTTAACATGGCATGATACTTATAATGAAATAATAAGTGAATTTAAATCAATTGATACAGAATTAAGTAGATGCATTGTTGCTCTCCAAGGATTTGATTTAGTTCGCCAAGTACTTGAACATCGAATTACTGAAATAAATATTTTTAAAGAAAATTTACACCTTGTTAGAAGTAATCAAATGTCTTTGGAAAAACTTAAAGAAAAAATACTTGTTCAAATTGTTGATAGACTTGTTACAGATCAAGAAAAGTTTTCATATTCTTTTTTCTTTCCAGACTCGACAATAAAAGAGAATAAATCTAAAGTAACCTCTGGTGATCCCGTTTTCTTTTGATTTTATTAATGGCTATAAAAAATGTTTAAAAAACAAATTGAATATAAATATCTTGTTGCCATTATATATGTTTGTGTTTTATTTCTAGACCGTATGGATGTTACAATTGTCAATGTAGCAATGCCCACATTTGCAAAAGCTTTTAAAGTAAACATAACGGAAACAGAATGGGTATCAACCGGCTTTTTATTAGCATTAGCAATTATTATTCCTATAAGTGGTTGGGCAGGAGATAAATTTGGTTATAAAAAAGTATTTATTATAGCTACTTTTATTTTTACTTTTAGTTCCTTTTTGTGTGGTTGCGCATGGAGTTTAAACTCTCTTGTATTGTTTCGTATTATGCAGGGAATTGGTGGTGGTATGATTGTTCCTGTAGGCATGGCAATGGCATATCGTGCTTTTCCTACCAGTGAATATTCTAAAGCAGCGAGCTATACCTTAATGCCAACATTGGTTGCTCCTGCGATTGCTCCCACATTAGGGGGATTTGTATTAGAACATTTTAGCTGGCGATGGATATTTATTTTTAATGTTCCCATTGGTATTATGTCAATCATATTGTCTTTTATTTATTTAAAAGAAGACAAGTTTGAGGACACTCCTTCACTGGACTGGCTTGGATTTATTTTATCTGCGATTGGCCTCTCTGCGTTACTTTATACATTATCACGAGTTGGGCATTATGGTTTGTCCGATGATATTGTTTGGGTAGGAGGATTTGTTTCCTTATTTTCATTGCTTATTTTTATTTTTTGGCAAAGTAAAATAAAATATCCATTATTAGATCTTAAATTTTTTAAAATACCATTATTTGTTCAAGCAAATTTAATTCAACTTTGTTTTCAAATATGTCATTTTGGTTCTATTTTTATTGTCGCACTTTATTTTCAAATTGGATTAGGAATGTCCCCAATTCAAAGTGGGCTCTCAATGTGTACTCAGCCTATTGGCTCTATCATGATGCTTCCCGTATCTGCAAGAGTATTTAATAAGTTTGGCCCTAAATACTCTATTATTTTTGGTCTATGTGGATTGTCTTTAGCAACTTATTTTATTTATTCTGTGAAATCCCCTCAAGAGGTTTTATATGCTTCTACTTTATTATGGCTGCGTGGTCTTTTAATTGGTTTTGCAAATGGCCCTATTCAAGCCTCAGCGTTATTTGATATTCAAAAAAATGAAACAGGGCGAGCAAGTTCTGTATTTAATGCGGGACGTCAGGTAGCCATAAGCATAGGAGTAGCCCTATCTTCTTTAATATTAGCAAGTGGATTTCGAGAGTTGAATATCAATTCAAACTCTGTATTGTCCAACCCAAATGCATTACCCATTTTTGAAAGGGCTTTTAATTTGTTGGCGCTTATTTCTTTTATGGGCGTGATAATTGCACTTACTATTAATAATAAAAGAGTATTAGAAATCATAACAAAGAAAAAATAGCGGATTAAAATTGTTATCTTATTAAAATAATGAATTAATTATAATATATATCACTTAAAAATAAAGTTTATATCAATGATAAATAAATTGTAATTTAAAAATCTTTGTCCGCTTATGAGAAAAAATCTATTATATTGAAGCTTTATCATTGTAATCGAGAATAGGAACAAGAAGGGAAATTTAAGTTAATAGGAATAAATATTTTATATCTTTTAGGTTGATTTGTCATTTTTGTTAATTTATGAATTTGTTTCAATAAAATATGAAAATTATTTTTTGAATAAAATGAAATAGGAATAATAAAATGATAAAAATGAAAATATATTAAAAAAAATCAATAAATTCATTTTTATATATTTTTTTTTGCACCTAAGATGAAAAAAAAAATAGACATGTTATATTTTATTACAGACGTGAATTCTTAATATTTTATGAATTATAAAATGTTAAGACCTTCATTGAAATCGTCTGTTTTTCAATGCGAGGATTTAGAAAAGTGGATATCATTATACGTGAAATGAATAAGTTTGATTCTTTAAAATGTAAAGAATTGACCGTACAGTTGGGCTATCCTGACCAGCTTGTCGATTTTGATAAAAGGTTCTCATTAATTAATAAATTACCTCACCATCATCTTGTCGTTGCGGAAACCGTATCCGATAAAAATGTGGTTGGTTGGATGCACCTAGAAATCCGTTATCTTTTAGTTTCTTCGTTTAAAGTTGAAATTTCAGCAATTGTTGTAGATGAAAAGTTGCGTGGACATGGAATTGGAAAAAAACTTTTAAATTATGCTGAAAATTGGACTAAAAATTGTGGATTTAAAGATATCTTTTTATATACAAATATAATCAGAGAAAACTCTCATTCATTTTATTTAAAATTTGGTTATCAAAATTCTAAAGATTCTAAAATGTTTATAAAAATATTAGATAAAACAATATCTCAAAATGACTTAAAAGTGATACTAGAAAACAAACCCGATTTAAAAGTAGACAATATTAAAATTCAATAGATAATTATAAAAGTTCTTTTTTTAAAAATTGAATCACTTCATTAAATTTATTTAGAATTACTGGATCATTTATTTCTTCTATATTTGTTGCAATATAAATTTCGGTTTTTAGATTTTCAAGAAATCGAAGTGCTGCAAGAATATCATGATGTTTTTTTTGGTTTTCAATTAAATTTTTTTTATCTTTCATTTTATCCCCAGCGATTATGCATCCAAAAATATTCTTCAGGATTTAATTTTACCATTTCTTCTACAATTAAATTCATTCTTCTTGTATTTTCAGTTATATTTTCTTGAATTGTTTTTTCTTTATCTATGATCATTTCAAATTCAGGAAAAAAAGTCATTTCATGAGTATCTAATTTTATTCTTTTAATACATACAGGGACAACAGGTGCATTTTGTCGCATCCAAAGTTTAGATAAACTGTTATTTGTCGACGCTTCTTTCCCAAAAAAAGGCAACATTTCTCCACGGGGACGTTTTTGATCGACAATAAATCCGATAATTTCTTTTTTATTTAAAGCTTGAAATATTTGAGAAGTAGTGGATTCTTTTCCTTTTCGATCGATCAATCGGAATCCAATTGATGCTCGCATATTTTCAACCCATTTTGCTAAGGTACCTTTGCCAATCGCTTTTACAACAACATGTATGGGCGCATATTTAATAGAGCCAACATGACATTGATATTCCCAGTTGCCCATGTGGATACAAATAGCATAAGCACCTTTATTTTTTGCCAGAGCATTATAAAAATAATCTTCATTTTTGATGATTATTTTTGTTCTTTCAAAAAGTTTTTTTGCTGTAAATAGTTCAATAGCTGTCTGTAAAAAGCTGATTGTCGATTTTCTTCCAATTATAATTTTTTCAGATTTTGTTTTTGTTTCACCAAATGCTATGGTTAGGTTTTTTAGAATTACTTTTCTTCTAATACGTAAAATATCAAAAGATAATATTCCTAAAAGTAAAGATATTATATAAATACCTCTATGTCCCAAAATATTTAAGAAAAAAGAAAGAATATTTAATAGACCGTTGATTATCATGAGATCTCCAAATAAATGAAAAACTAAAAAAGCTTTGTTTTTTAGTTTTTCAACTTTATCGATTTTTTTAATTTTCGTCTATACATCTTCTACAAGAGGGTGTTCTTCAAAGTGGGTCTCTACTTCCATTTTTGTGAAGAATTTTTCATTACAGACAGTACATCTGTATTGAGCATTATCTCTTGAGAAAGGTTTTTGATTTGGTCTACGGTATAAAACTGGTTTTTCAATTTCTTTGGGTTTTTGTTTGATATCGCTTTCATGATCCATAGGATCACCAGAAGTTCCAGGCTCATCTTCTGGAGTTTCATCTACAGCAGGTGCTTGTGCTTGAATAACATCTTGTTCTGATGAAGAATTGTCATCAGATGAAGTCTCTTCAATAGGAGGTAACTTTTGTTTTGGTTCTGGTGATGATTTAGGAGTAGACTTAGGCGCTTTAAAAGTAGCTAGTTTTTTTGGAACAGAAGACCCAATAATTCCAGGTCTGGATACAAGTGAATCTCTTTTGGTTTTTTCCGCTCTTTCCGCCAAGCCTGCAAAAAGATGATGAAGGTGGTCACCAAGTACTTTTGGAAATCGTGCTGCTTGAAGATCTCTTAAAATACATAGAGCGGTATCAGGTTCATTTGCATATGTCTTGCCACAAAGTAAACAAAAATACGTTTGAGTATTACTCTGTGTTGCAATTACAGGAATTGAATTTATGTTTAATCCATTACTAGTAAGACATTTCCAAGCATCATTAGGATTATTGTATCTTTTCCCACATAAACCACAAACGTAACAACCCGGACCCTTAAATACTCGACATAGTCTTTGCATTGGAGATAAACTTGTCGAAGGAGCTTTTAAAAAAGATTGTATGTTACGAGGTATTCCCATATTTTCTTTCAATGAAACTCGTTGGTTTCCCATTGCAAACCATAACAAATAAGTTTATCGGTAAATTTGCATGAAAAGTAAATATTGCCATAAATCAGGAAGTCCGCTAGGAATAAGCTGAGCCGTTAAGGTACTTTAGGAAGGAAATGTATCATGCCAATACTGACTGTAAAAACTGATAAAAGAAATATAACTGTTGAAAAAGGTTCATCTATAATTGATGTTTGTGAGACAGAAGAAACAAGCATTTTATTTGGATGCCGAGATGGGGCGTGCGGGGCGTGCATGATACGAGTTGTAGAGCATCCAGAAAATTTAAGTCCAATGGAAGAACATGAAAAAGATTTTCTTGAAACCATGGCTGCAAGAGAAGATGAGCGACTTGCTTGTCAATGTAAAGTTTTAGGTGATGTAACAATAGAAGTTTCTGAATAATGAAAGTAATTAAATCCTATAAAATAAGGTAAATTGTAATGCATTCAGATTTTAATATAGAATTTGAAAAATTTCATGGAGCCTCAAACGATTTTATTTTTATTTCAGATTCCTATTTAAAATTTTTTTCGAATCAAAATGATCTGAAAAAATTTGCTGAAAAAATTTGCGATCGTAATCAAGGAATTGGTGCTGATGGGGTTGTTTTTTATCAATATCCATTAAATCAAAATATCCCTTTTGTGAATATTTTAATTATAAATTCAGATGGAAGTTTTGCTGGCACCTGTGGGAATGCTTTGCGTTGCTTAGGTTTAAAACTCATTCAAGATCAAAAATGGGATGGTTTAAATTCATTTCCTATTTTTAGACTATTACCTTCATTTTTTTCTAGTAAATTAGAAACTATTTTATCTGAAGAAGAATTTATTTTACAAAAAAATTCTTTTGCTGTTTTGACAAAAGCAAATATTCAAAATTTAAATGATGCTAATGTAAGTGTTGCAATGGGCATAGAAATTGAAATTTTTCAAACTCCCATCCAAGATAATTCTTTGGTAAATTTCGGGAATTTTGAAAATATTACTCCTATTTTTGTTTCGTTATCAAATCCTCATTGGGTATTTATTTCATCTGAATTTTTTAAATTCAATAAAAAAATGTATGAAGAATTTGGTCATTATGCTCAAAATGAACTGAGACAAAAAGCATTAAATAATAAAATTCCTCTTGCCAATATTGGAATGCTTTCATTTCAAGAAAAAAATGCAAGTCAGTGGGATCTTGTTGTTTATGAAAGAGGGGCTGGTCTTACGGCATGTTGTGGTTCAGGAGGAGTTGCCGCTCGAATTGCTTTGGAACACTCTCAATATATAGCAACTCAATTGAATGATGTTTTTTTTAAAATGCCAGGCGGCATTATTTCAATATCTAAACTCAATATACTAGAAAATTATGGCGAACAAAGAATATTATCTGGTCCAGCTAAAAAAGTATTTAGTGGAAATATTCCTCATTATTTATTTCAATAAAATTTTTATTTGATTCAAATTTAATATTAAGTAATTTTAATAAACCAAAATAATCTTCTTTAGCTAATTTTAAAAAAGATTCTATAGAAACTGGGTTTGCTGGATTCATAAATATAGAGAATGTTTTTGGATCTTTTATAAAGTTATTCATTTCTTCAAGCGCTTTTTCAATAATAGGATTAGATATAAATATTAATAATAAATTATTTTGTTTTATCATATCATTTTTTACTTGTTCAATAGATTTGTTTTTTTTAAAAGATTCATTTTTATAATATTCGTCTAAAAAATTTTGATCTGTAAATTGAAATAAGGTTTTTTCAAAAGAAGAACTATTTAAATTTACCAAATTATAAATGATAAAATGACTTAAGATTTTAATATTTATGATTCTTTGAATATCTATATTCGCATTTAAATTGGCTTCTTTTTCATTATTTTGAGTTGAATTATAATTTATATTTAAATTAATTAATAAATTTTTAAAATTGTTTCCTAAAACTTCTTGAAGAGCTGTGTTAGTTGGAAAAGCTTTTTCTGTGTTTAAAGGAATGTCTTCAAGATTGACTTTGAAGCTTTTTAAATATAAAATATTTTTTGATTTTTCGATGGAATTAAAGTTATTTAAATAGTATGAGCTATTTAAAATTAAATTATTTTTTAAGTAAAATTTGAGATCAATAGAATATTGATTAGATTGGTATTTAGCTTGAAAAGAAGCTCTTGGAGAATTTAGAAAGTAGTAAATACTTTCATAAAACTGATTTAAGTTATTGTCTTGTTTTTTTATGTTTTCTTTTAGTTTTTCAATATTATATATTTCTATAGAGTCGGATGAAATTTCAATTGGAAAAAAATCATTATTTAATGAAAAAAAGTCGCTTACTTCTATTTTTTTTATTAAAATTTCAAAAGGAATATTTTGGACTTTAACTAATAAATTATCAATGTTAAATTTTTTATTTAGGATAAATAATGGGGATAGAGAAATTCCTTTAAATTCAATATTTTTAATTTCAGGATATATGGAATATAATTTACTTATTTTTAAATTCATTTCTTTTGTGAGAATAAAATGAATCGAAAGCATAACTATTGAATAAGACGTTAAAGTAATTAATAAAAAACAAATTGATAATACTGATTTTTTTTTCTTCATTAATTAAGTTACTCTATAATGATAAATTCATTTTCAATTAACTGTTTCCATCATGTGATACGATATAAAGATCTTTAGTTCTATAATTGTCTAATGGGCTTGAAAAAGTAACACCTTGAACATAACTTTTTATTAATCTGTATGTTTTATTAGAATATAATGGTGCTACAGAATAATCATCCATAGCTATTTTAGAAGCATCAAATAAAATTGCCTTTCTTTTTAAAGGATTTAATTCTTTACTTGATTTATTAAGAAGTTCATCATATTTTTTATTGGAATAACCCGAAATATTTTGCATATTACCTGATTGTAATAAAGCAATAAAATTTTGAGCATCATTGTAATCGGCTTTCCATAATTGCATTGTAACTTCATATTTTTTTTCTGTTAGGTAACTTAAATGTACTTTCCATTCTTCACTAATAATTTCAGTTTTAACCCCTAAAGCTTTTTCCCATATAGAAGCAAGTGCTGTGGCATATTTTCTATCCGTTTCATTTGTAGCATGAGAAAATTTAATTACAGCAGGATTTTCTCTTGAATAACCAGCTTCTTTATATAATTTTTCTGCTTTTGCTATTAATTCTTTTTCAGAAAGCATAGACCAACTTGGGACATAAGGTGTGTAATTATCTACGCCAAACGGAACAATATCATAAAGAGGTTTTTCATTTCGGCCAGTAACAAACTTAGTGAAATTTTCTCTATTAATAACAATAGATAAAGCTTCTCTTAGTTTTTTATTATTAAATGGTGGTTTTGTATTATTAAAAGCTAAATAACTTGAGGATAAATCAGGTGCGCTTCTTAATTCTTTTGGATATTTTTTGGATAAATTTTGATATTGTCCTGGAGGAATTCCATAGGTCCAATCTAATTGTCCCGATTCATACATTCTATAAGATGCTGTTTTATCTTGTGCGACAACATAATTTACTTTTTTAATTACAGTATTTTTGGCGTCCCAATAATTTGGATTCATTTCAAGAGTTGATTTGTCTCCAATTTTCCAAGATGTTAACTTATAAGCACCATTCCCAACTAAATTTTCAGGTTGTGTCCAAGCCATTTGAAATTTTTCAATAATATCTTTTTTTAAAGGAACAAAATTAACTCCTGAAACAACACTTAAAAAATAAGGAGTAGGTTCTTCTAAGGTAATTTCAAAGGTATTAGAATTAACGGCTTTAACACCCAATAAATCTGTATTTAATTTACCTTCATTTATTTTTTTTGCATTTTTAATCATTTCGGCAAGATAAGCCATTTCAGAAGCTGTTTTGGGATCTACAAATCTTTTAAAGCTATATACAAAATCATTGGCAACAACAGCGGAACCGTCGGACCATTTTGCATCTTTTCTAAGATGAAAAGTATATTTTAAACCATCTTTACTGATATCCCAGTGACTTGCTGTTGCAGGAATAATCTTTCCAACAGGATCATCACTAACAAGTCCTTCAAATAAATCCATAATAATGTTTGCACCAAGGTTATCACGGCAATGAGATGGGTCTAATGAAGAAGGTTCATTTGAATTATCTTTATTTAATATTTGGTTTTTTGCTAATTTTGTTCCTTTAGGTACAACTGCGGCCTTGGCTAAGGTAACAAAAGTGCTAGATGCGAGGACTAAGGAAGCAATTTGAAATAATTTTCTCTTCATACACAATTCTCCCACTTAACATCATGAATTAATTTTACAAATTAATTTCTAACGAGGGTGGGAATCATTGTCAAGGAAACAAAGATTATTTAGAAATAAGAGACATAAATTCATTTCGAGAAGCAAGAGAATCGCGAAATTGTCCATGCATAGCGCTTGTGATCATAGTCGAATTTTGTTTCCTAACACCGCGTACACACATGCAACTATGAACCCCTTCAAAAACAACAGCGACACCTTGTGGCCTTAAGTATTTATTAATTGCATTTGCTACTTGCTGAGTAAGTCTTTCTTGAACTTGTAACCTTTGTGAAAAAACATCGACGATACGTGCAAGTTTAGAAAGCCCCACAATTTTTCCATCTGTCGGAATATATGCAATATGAGCTTTTCCTGCAAAACTTAATAAATGATGTTCACATAATGAATTAAATTCTATATTTTTAACTAAAACCATTTCATCGGATTCAGATTCAAAAGTAGTGGAAAGAATTTCTTCAGGGTTTGTTGAGTAACCTTCTGTCATTTCTATTAAGGCACGACAAAATCTGTCTGGAGTATCTATAAGTCCTTCTCTATTTGGGTTTTCGCCAATATAAAGTAATAAAGTACGCACTGCTTCCGTCGCTTTTTCAGCACTAATATTATTTGCTCCAATTGCTTTTTTAAAAAACGGACTCATAAATCACTCCTTAAAGGCTTTTTAACTTTATTTTTGCATCCTGCGGTTCTTTTTCTAAGTAAAGAATGACACTTCTACCTATGCGACCTATAACATGAGAGTTTTTAGCGAGTACAGAGCTCAACTCATTTTGTTTGTCTTTTTTGCTATCAGCATCTGTGTTTCCAGGGAGTTGAATTTTAACGAGTTCATGTTTTTCAAGTGCTAAATGAATTTCTTTGATCACGGTTTCAGATAAACCTTGATTCCCAACTTGCACCACAGGCTTTAAATGATGAGCAAGGCTTTTTAGTTTTGCTTTTTGTTCGCTTGATAAAACTTCAGTGAATTTATGGACTTTTTTGTCTATAGCCATCCTTTAATGCTCCTTCGTAGACGTAAAAAAAGTACCTTGCACCAAATTTTGTCTAGATGCCATACTTTTTGCACACTAACATAATTCATAAAAACTATTAATTTGTAAAAAAATCTGTCGATAATGAATCTGCAACAGGGAGGATGGCAATGGCCAAGAAAATACTCATCGTTGATGACTCTCGTACGATTCGCCAGCAGGTGGGCTTTACCTTGTCTAAGGAAGGCTTTGAAGTGGTAGAGGCAGAAGACGGTCAAGACGGACTTAATAAGCTTCAAGCAACACCAGATATTAGCATGATCATTTCAGATGTGAACATGCCAAATATGGATGGCCTTGTGATGATCGAATCGATACGAAAAATTGAGCAATTTAAATTTATCCCCATCATTATGCTCACAACAGAGAGTAGTGGCGATAAAGTAGAACGTGCCAAAAAGGCGGGAGCAAGTGGATGGCTTGTGAAACCTTTTAATCCGGAACAACTTGTTGGTGCCGTAAAGAAACTAGCTCGTTAGTTTTGAAAGGGTTTAGTTATGTCTGATAATGAAGGTGGTGGAAAAGGTGGTAAAGGTGGAGCAAAGCTTGATGCTTTGTATAAACTTAAACACGATACTTCTGGTATTCGCAAAAGAATTGCTCCTAAAATTGAGACTTATAAATTAATTGGTTTTAAACTAAATGAAGAAGAATTTGTAATTGAGATTGAAAGAGTAAAAGAAATCGTTAAAGTACCACTCGTAACAAGAGTTTCAAAAGCTCCGCATTTTGTTGAAGGTGTGGCAAATTTACGTGGAGATATTCTTCAAGTCGTAAATTTTCATAAAATAATGGGTTTAGAAAATCAACCCATTTCAGATAGAAGTAGAATCATTGATCTAGATGATAAAAATGTTTTAGCTGCGATTATTGTTGATGCTGTAAGTGAAGTTATTGAAGTAGAAAAAGAAGCTGTTCAACCTACACCAGATATTGTAGCTGGTGAAAGGTCTAAATTTTTAAAAGGAATTATAAAACCTCATAAACATAGAAATATTTTATGGCTTGATTGTGGTGCTATTTATTCTGAATTTAGTTCCCAAAACGAAAAAGCAGCGGCTGCTTAATGAAGGGTTTTTTATGAGCATAGTAACCTACGAAAATAAAACTTTTAAGTTCACAGGAAAACTAACTATATATAAAGTTTCTGAACTAAAAAATAAAATTTTAGAAGGCTATAATGCAGAAGCAGCAAAGGAATCTGATTTTTTTCTAGACTTATCAGGGGTAGAAGCAATTGATGCCGCTGTATTACAACTTTTACTTGCTCTTAAACAATTAGTAAAAAATGGTAAAGGAAATTTAAAATTAAAAGCAAGCACTCAAACATTTGATTCTCTTTTAGATTTGTTTGGGATGCCTGCAGATACTTTTCCTAAAGCAGCATAATAAATTGTTACTTTAGGTTTTTATTAGGGATGAGGTGCTAAACTGTGAGTTATAATGAAGAACAAATGCAAGAAATATTCTTTCAAGAAATGCGAGAAGTATTCGAGCATATCGATAGTTGCATTCTTGTTTTAGAAAAAACTCCAGGCGATTTAGAAATTATTAAAAATTTATTTCGTGAAGTTCACACATTAAAAGGTTCTAGTGGGGTTTTTGGTCTTCGTGAAATTGCAGATTTAACTCACCATGCAGAAGATTTACTTGATCGCATGCGTGAAGGTAAACTAGAACCAAATGAAGAAGTATTTTCAGCGCTGTTACGTTGTTTCGATCGTTTAAAAGAAATGATGGATGGCGCTCAAAAGAAACAAAATTTATCCACTTTTGATAACTCTGATATCGTTCGTCAGCTTTGTGACTTTAAAGAAATTACTGGTGAACAACTACAAGAAAAAGTGGCATCTGGTGAAGTTGCACCAACTCCTACTCAAGAAAATATTAAACCTGGTGAATGCCCATTTCACATTTCTATTACTGGAGCAGATCAATTCTTTTTAACAGGTATTGATCCCATTACATTGGTTTTAAATTGTCGAGATATTTCTTCTGGGGTATTTTCATTATTTACAAACTGTTCACGAGTTCCTGCCCTATCTGAAATTGAACCTGAACGTTGTTACTTTGAGTTTACCTTTAATTTTGTTTCAATGGCAGAATTTAAGACAGTACAAGATATTTTTGAATTCGCAATTGGTTCTAGCAATGTGAAAATTGAAATGGACGGAGTCGCAGGAGGAGCGGCTTCAAAACCGGCAGCAGAAAAAGCAGGGGAAGCGAAACCCATGGAAGCAAAAACAGCAGCACCCGCTGCAGCGAAAGCACAATCCGCTCCTAAACCAGCGGCTGCAGCACCTGCTGCAGCAAAAGGAGCTCCAGCGGCCGCGGCAGCAGCTAAACCTGATGCAAATCATGGTGGTGGAGATGCCAACGACTTTGTCCGTTTGAAAAAAGAAAAACTAGATCAATTAATGAATTTAGTTGGTGAGCTCATCACAGTTAAAAACTTATTTGTTCACTTAGCAAATAGACTTGAAGAAGTATTGCCTGAAAATGAAATTACGAAAGGTTTCAAAGAAGGAACAGGTCATGTAACAAGACTTTCTGCAAGGTTACAAGAAAGTGTAATGAATGCAAGAATGGTTCCTGTAGGAAGTGTATTTACAAAATATACAAGACTTGTTCGTGACGTAGCTAAAAAATTAAATAAAAAAGTAAATTTAGTTATTGAGGGTGAAGAAACAGAGCTAGATAAAACAGTAAGTGAAGCTATTTCTGACCCAATTATGCATTTAATTAGAAACTCAATAGACCATGGTATTGAAAATCCAGAAACTCGTAAGGAAAGAGGAAAGCCAGATACTGGTACTTTATTACTTAAAGCAGGTTATGAAGGTAACAACGTTAAACTTGTTGTGCGTGATGATGGTAATGGTATTGATTTAGATAGAGTTAAAAATAAAGCAGTTGGACTTGGTATTGTTACGCAAGAACAAGCTGACATGTTAAGCAAGAAAGATATTATCGAATTTATATTCCATAGCGGTTTCTCTACTGCGGCTGAAATCACAGATGTGAGTGGTCGTGGTGTTGGTATGGATGTGGTTCGTAACAACATTAGAAAATCTAGTGGATCTATATTTGTTGATACAAATCCAGGTCAAGGAACTGAATTTAAAATTATTTTACCTCTAAGTTTAGCTGTTATTGAAGCATTACTAATAGGTGTAGATGGTGAAACATATGCTCTACCACAAGAAGTAATAACAGAGACAGTTCGTGCTGAGAAAAATGATGTTGTTAACTTAAATAATCAACCAAGTATTAACTTACGTGGTGAAGTTATTCCATTATTAAGATTAAATGAAGTTGTTAATTTAAGAACTTCCATTCTTGATGATTTTATTCATCAAGAAAAGAAACGTTTAAATCAAAATGAAGAAGAAAATACAGATTCCCATGCGGGTCCAAAAGAAAAAGATGATGGTCTTACAAATCCAGTGGTTATCGTACAAATTGATGGTTTAAAAGTAGGTATTCTTGTTGATGTTTTGTATTGGCAAGAACAAATCATGATCAAGCCATTAGGCGGGTTTTTGGCTAATATTCCTGTATTTACAGGAGCTTGTATTATGGGTAACGGGTCGGTTGTATTGGTGCTTGAGCCGAAAGAACTTTATTATGCGGCTTGTCATGACGATGCTAAAACAGCGGCGTAATGACGCTAAACTAGCGCCAGATAGGAGAGTCTAATGGCTATTTATATCGCCAAGAGCAAAAAAGAAGAAAGAATGCTTCAGATCGGAAGCAACAAGTTTGAACTTGTTGATTTCAGATTGAAAGACTTCCCTGCAGGTGCTGATATGTCTCATCCCGCTGCTTATGAAGGCATTTATGGGATCAACATTGCTAAGGTTCGTGAAATCAATAAAATCAGTCAATTTACAAAAATGCCAAATACACACGAATGTATTGAAGGATTGCTTGAACTTCGTGAAGAAGCTATTCCAATCGTAAATTTAGCAAAATATTTAGGTTATGAAAATCATGCATTAAGAAGCACAGATAATATTATTATTTGTGAATTTAACGGTTTAGTTACAGGGTTTGTTGTGCATCAAGCAATGAGAATCCGCCGCATTTCTTGGGAAGCTATCTTGCCTCCAACAAGACTCATTGGACGCGAAGGTGGATGCGTTACGGGGATGCATAAATTAGTAAAAGGTCCAGATAATGAGCGTGATTTAATGCTTCTTATTTTGGATTTCGAAAAAATTGTTGCAGAAATTAATGGCGAAACTTACGCTCTTAATAAATTCTCAGAAGACAAACAAAATAATCGTGTTCAAGCGAATACAGATGAAACTCGTACTGTACTTGTTGTAGATGACAGTGCGACGGCAAGAACTCAAGTAGAACTTTTCTTAACCCAACATGGCTATCGAGTGATTACTGCAACAGATGGTGAGGAAGGTTTATTTACTTTACAAGCTTTATTAGAACAAGCTAAAAATGATGGCAAAGATATAACCGATCTCGTTCAGCTCGTTGTTTCCGATGTTGAAATGCCAAGAATGGATGGTCATGCTTTTACTCAAGCCATTAAAAAAGATCCAAAATTAAGTTCTCTTCCCGTGATTATGCACACCTCTCTTTCTGGTCGTGCAAATCAAGATGCGGTGAAGTCTTTAGCAGACGAGTATGTTGTTAAATTTAATGGAGATGCCTTAATTGCAACAGTAAATCGTATCTGGAGAAAATTAATGGATAAGAAAGAAACAAACAGAACGAGTGAATTAAATGAGACGGATGACGATTCAGACATGGCATCTTAGTTTAAACGGAGTTTTTTATGGCTATTAATGTTCTTATTGTTGATGATTCACCTACAGTTTGTGCAATGCTTTCTCAAATTATGGGAAATGCAGGGTTTAACGTTGTTGGAATTGGAAAATCAGCTGAAGAAGGGCTAGAACTAGCCGCAAAATTAAAACCCGACGTTATTACTCTTGATATCGAAATGCCTGGAAAAAGTGGTTTACAAGCATTGCCTCTTATGCAAAAAACTTGTGATGCCGCTATTATAATGTGTTCAACTCTTACAAATCAGGCTGCTCAAGCGACTTTACAATCTCTTGAAAAGGGAGCTTTTGACTATATTCCTAAAACAGAAATTGGAAAATCATTTACTCCTGACATGTTAAAAGAGAGAGTAACAAACGCTTATGCTTATGTTACTCAAAAACGTAAAGGGGAATCAAATTACAAACCAAGTGTTCCCATTGCTTCTTTGCCACACCAAACTGTCAAAGCAATCGTAATCGGAGTTTCCACAGGAGGCCCTGCGGCACTTCATAAATTATTTAATGCTTTGCCTGTAATGCCTGTTCCTATTGTAGTGGTTCAGCATATGCCAGCTGCCTTTGTTGCTTCACTAGCAGAAAGAATTGCTCAACAGACGAAACACAAAACATCTGTTGCAAAGGAAGATTATACTTTAGTTCCTGGTGAAATCTGTTTTGCCCCTGGTGATTTGCATGTTTTATTTAAAAAAATGGGTAGCAGACTTTACTGCGGTTTAAGTGAAGAACCTCGTAATATATTACATAAACCTTCAGCTGATGTTCTTTTTCAATCTGCAGCTGAGGTCATGGGCAAAGAATTATTAGGTGTTATTTTAACTGGAATGGGTAGAGACGGGGCTGATGGTGGAAAAACGGTTCGTTCTCGTGGAGGCATGATTTTGGCAGAAAGTAAAAGTTCTTGTGTTGTATACGGTATGCCAAAAGCAGCAATTGAAGCAAGAACAGCAAATTTTGAGTTTGATTTACAAGATATGGCAGCGGCTATTACTAAAATTGTTACTGGAAAAACGATATAAATTATGATTATAAATTTAAAAATAATCTTTAACAAAGCTTCAAAATAAAAATTTGAAGCTTTTATTTTTTCAAAAAAAAATTAATGTTAAAATTTGAATAAAAAAATTGAAATTAAAGGAGTTTTTTATTTAAATGAAGAAAAAAATAATTTTAATAATAATTATTTTTCTTATATCATTTAATAAAAAATTATTTGCTTCAAAATCATCTGATTTAATTATAGATTCTGGATTTTCACTTGTAAATTTTGCGGGAGATAATTTTACAGGCGGAAATTTAAAATTATCATTGTTAAATCCTATTTACCATAGCAAGCCAGATAATTTAGATATTGTTCTGGGTGGTGGAATTAGAATTGAAAGAGTGGATTATTTAACTCAAGAAAAATATTATGGATATGCAACAACTATCAATTCATTTGAAATTGGGGTACTTGCGGGATTAAGATATAAAATATTTCCTGAATTAAGGTTTTTTCTTTTGCCTTCATTTTATTATTCACCTCATACCATATTAGAAAATAAAATTTATCTATATAATACATATATCATTGAGGAAGCAACTGTCGATTATAATTTTAATACGGGGATAGATTTAAAGCTAATTTACAAAATATTTTCCGATTTTGGAATAGGTTTAGATTCTTATATTGCTTATGGTTACATGAAATATAATGATACTTCTTTTTATAGTTTAACAGTGAAAGGATCTCAGGGCGGATATTATATTTATAATTTTAATTTGTCTTTTATTTATTTTTTAAGATAAAAAATTTTTGGTAATCAATGTGTATTATTAAATAAAGAAATTTAAAATAATAAAATTAAAAATTTTAAAAATTATTTTATTTTAAATAATTTGATATTTATATAAATGAAATAATTTTAATTTTAAAAAAAAAATGGGCTCCAAAATTTTTGCAAATAGATAAATATCTGATATATCAAAAATAGAGCCATACATTTTATGTATGGTAATGAGTTAGTCTATTGTTTGGTATTAAATGTTAATTTAAGTTAATTTGTTCCAATGTTTTATTTTTTATTTAAATAAATTTAGATATTCTTGATTCATATTAAATTGCTATTTTTAGGGTGTAAATTATGAAAAATATAAAAAAAAGAAAATTTATATCAAATTTAGTCAAAGGGTTTGGAACAACATCTATTGGAATCACAATCAATTCTTATGTTGAAAGTGATAATGATATTCTTAAAAAATTTATGAAAATCTCTGAAAATTTAACGGGTGATCATGAGCTGGATTTAGAGCTAGGAAAAAAATACTTTGAGCACTTAGTTATGGCTAATAAACAAAATAAAAGAAAAATTATAGAGCTTTATGCCTATAATCAAAATCAAATTCCTGAAACAAGAAGAGATTTAAAAAAATTGTCAAAAGAAATATTAATTAGTTGGTTTACAGGAATTGTCAAAGTAAACGGAATAAGTCGTTTAGTTACTTACACAGGTTCTCATACATGGACAAAACTAAAAGGAATGAAACCGCAAGGGTTTTGTGGAGGAAAATTTGGATATTGGTCTAAAAAACCAAAGTTAACTTAGTTGTCATATGATTTTTCTTCAGCAATTTCTTTTAGCAAATTTAAGTCCACAATATTAAAATCAGAAATATTCCCCTCAATGGCCCCCATTTTTTTTAGTTCTGAAAAAACCCTGCTAACAGTTTCTGGTGTCATATCGGAAAGATCTGCAAAATCACTTCGATTTAAATAGGCTCTTTTCACATTATCTCTATTCATAAAATAGGGGTAAATTTCTAAAAAACAAGCAGCAAGGCGTTGCTTTGCTGTTTTGTATCTTACACCTTCAATTCGATTGTATAACATGGAAGAGTGCCGACAAATCCTTCTTAAAAAATCTAAATAAATAGAAGAGTTTTTTTCCCCTATTCCTGAAATAGCCACATTGGGAACAGACATGAATTCACAATGTGTTATTGCAGTACATGTTCTTTCATAATAAGGATATTTTGCAAACATTTCATAAATACCAAAACAATCACCTTCTTTAGCCAAGCCGCTTATAATAGATCTATTTCTGTCACATTCTTTTGAAAATTTAACGCAACCAGAAGTTATAAAATAAATGGAATATGCTTTTTCGCCTGCTATAAATATATTTTGTTCTTTTTTTACCCTTAACTCTGTTGAACTTTGAATTAGTATCTCTAATTCTTCTTGGTTTAATGAAGGGAAAAGTGTCATAAATTTTTTAGCAGAATTCATTGTTTCATTTTTTTTCACAAAAATATCCTTCATTTAAAACCATATTTTTAATAATCAAGCCATTCTTCCCATGTTTTCCCGTCATGTTTATCAAGTAAAGTTGGAATAATTTTCTCCGATGAAAGTTGAGGAAAAAAAGGTTTTACAGACTCATCTAAAACAAAAACAAATCCACTTCCTCCAAATGAAAAGTCTAACCTACTGTGTAAAATTTCATCTTTTGTAAGTTTTGTTAGATTAAAAACATGTGTTAACTTACCTAAAAAAATTGTTTTCTCTATTTCAAGACCTAAATTTTTTATAATAGCTTTTGTATATAAAAATTGAGTGTCATGAATAAATTTTGAAATAATACCTTCTTCTTTATATCTCTCCATAAAGTTATTTTCTAAAATAAGTTGAAACTCCTGAATCCAATTTAATGTGTTGTTTTCATCACGACCTGTCATAAATAAACAAATCGGAGTTAAACATCCTCTTCCATGCCATAAACTACAAAGTTTTGCTACTTCTTCAGTAGAATAATGTAAATTAATTGTTAAGCTGTTTTTAATATCACCTTGAGGTATTAAATGCGTATTTTTTCCGCTTAAAAGTTTTTTAAAAGTATGTATTGTTGTATCAGTACCAAAAACAATGACGGAATCAAAATCTTGATAATCTTTTGAAATAGATCGTGATTTTTCAATAACGATTTCAGTTGGGAAAAAATAGGGTTTTAATTTTTCTACGAGGTCTTCAATTTTTGATCTTATTTTATTAGCAAATGGATCTTCATTTCTTAAGCTTGGCAATTTTATATGAACTGATTTTGCTCCCATTAAGGAAGCTACTCTTGTTGGATAAAGCCACGCAATTGGTATATTTGCAGATGAAATAATAAGTATATTTTTTTCTGCTAATTTTCCAGAATTTTTAACTTGAATTTCATTCCAGCTTATTAAAGAATCTGCAAGATCAGACCAGCAATATGAAGTCCAAAAAGATGGATTTAAGGTTTGAATAAATTTGTGAATATCTTCTTGTGATTTAAATTGTTTTTGGGAAGTTATGGGGCTAATTTGGGAATCTTTAATTTCATTTTCATTTTTAATGTCTAGAAAGAAAAAGCTATCTTTTACATTTAAACTACAGCCTTTTAAAGTAGCATCAGGAGCTCGTCCTCTTAAATCAAAAATACCTTCTTTTTGATCAATAATACAAGCAATATCTTCGGTTATAATAGATGGCCAAGATTCCATATTTATGAAATCAAAAAAGGCTAAAAAGCCATATTCCCCTTCTCCAAGAACTCTATTTTCATTTAAGTTAACAACAACGGGTGTTAAAGTTTCATTACATTTAAATGAACCATCATGTATTTTTTTCAATGACCATGCTTGTGAGCTTAACTCACACATTCCATATTCAGATAAAAACGAAAAATCAGAAGGATTACTATAGGACTCTTTAATAATTTGAATGGTTTCTTGAAGATTAAAACTTTGTGTTCGTCCCTTTGTACCACCCGTATCAATTATGTTGAGTTTTTGTCCTTTGAATATTTGTGTTAATTTATTTTTTTGAACATATTCTGCTACAATTAAATGATGAAATGTTGTTCCAAATATAATTATATTTTCATTATATTTTGGATTAAGTAATAATTTTTCAATGTTTTGTGGGTTTGATTCAACATCACAGTATTCTAAATTAAAACCATTGTGTTTAAACATTCCAATCATGGCAGCAATCGAACTTTTAGTCCAAATATCTGTTGGTGGAATAAGGCTGATAATAGGAATATCTCTTTTTAAATGATGTAAGTCTAAAAAGCGCTCAAATCCGAGACAAGAATTTTTTGAATATAACTCTAATCTTTCTTCCGTAAAAATATGCTTTGCCTGAATTGAGTTTGTGCTACCGCTGGAATAAAAAATGGTATCTTTATCCGAAGCAATTTGTGTATGTAAATTGAAGTCTCGAAAACAACGAATAGGTAAAAATGGAATTTTTGTTTTTAATTCGGAAGATGTAAAAAAAATGTCAGTAAAAAAATTCTGGAGTTTAGGATTTAAAGCAATTAAACTTTGCTTTTGTTTCATCATTTTTTGTAATATTTCAGTAGAGAGAAACTCTTTCATAAATAACCTGCTATTGTATGTGTCGCTGTTAAAAAGAGGAGCGAAGTCTGTTCTACATATCAGCTCCGATGGAGATCCTCAATCGGCACTTGCTAAGAATGCGGATTTGCTTTAATTGTATGCGTGTTTGGTTTCTATTTAAAGGGTCATAAATGCAAAACATCTCATCCAACGTTACATCAAAAGTAAATAAGCCTAAGCAACATAAATATTCATTACTTGGTTTCTTTTTTCTGTTTTTAGGATTTGTAATTTTAGATCAATCTACAAAACTTTGGTCTGAAAAATTATATATGGTAAATTCTTCTTTAACTGATATCAGAAATTACTCACAAATTTCTGATTCAATTTTTAAGATTGGTTCTTCTCAAAATTGGTTGAGCTTTGATACGACTTACGTTCGTAACACAGGAGCTGCTTGGGGGTTTTTAGGAAATTTACCTGAGAACATAAGGCCATACTTTTTTTATGTTTTAACTAGTATCGCAATGCTTATTATTTTAATTCTTTTTTTTAAGACAAATACAAAACAAACGATGTCTCGTTTAGGTATTGCTTTTATTTTTTCAGGAGCTGCTGGAAACTTTATTGATAGAGTGTGGTTGCATTATGTAATAGATTGGATTCATTTTAAATGGGATATATTGGGTTGGAATTATGATTATCCTGTTTTTAACGTAGCAGACTGCGCTGTTACTGGCGGTGTTATCATTTTGATATTAGATGCTATTATTGATGAAATTCGAAATCGAAAAGCAAAGAAATTGGCAAAAGGTTGACAAATACAGATTTCGGTAAATGTTCCATTGTATTCTGGACTTTCAGAACTTAATGGAGATTTAGATATGGCACAGCAGTTCCTTAAAAATTCTACCCACCGAGTTAATGAAATATTTCAATCAGGTATAACAGAAGCATTGAATGCTCAGGTTAAAATGTTAATTCCTGAGTTTTTATTATTTGCTATTATTGAACAAAAAGACTCGATCGCGTTAAAAATTGCAGATGAATGTAAATTAGATGAAGTTTTAGTTAAAACATCTATTATAAATGGAATTTATGATAGCATCAATCAACTTCAAAAAAAACAGGATACCCATTTTTCTCAGTCTCGCGATCCAACAGGAATGTATGGATCTCCTGAAGTTGCTTTTTTATTAGAAAGAGCAGATTTCGAAAGAAAAAATTTTGGTGATGCCTATATAAGTACTGGTACTTTATTTCTTGCCTTTTTTGATTCGAGATTAAGTTCAAGAGATATTCTTGTAAAAGCAGGATTAAATTATGAAGAAGCAAAAAAAGCATTATTAAATGTTAGAGGAAATCATAGGGTAACAAATCGGGATGATGAAGCAAAACAAAGTGCTTTAACTCAATACACAAGAGATATTACAGCAATGGCTCGTCGAGGCGAGTTGGATCCTGTTACTTCTCGCGATTCTGAAATTGAAAGAGTTGTTCAAGTTTTATCAAGAAGGAAAAAGAATAATCCTGTCTTAATTGGAGAACCAGGAGTAGGTAAAACAGTAATTATTGAGGGTCTTGCTCAGCGTATTGTTGATCTTGAAGTTCCTGATCATCTGGTTGGAAAACGTGTTTTAAGTCTTGAAATGGCAGACCTTGTTGCTGGTAGTAAAATGCATGGAGAGTTTGAAGAGCGTTTGAAAGCTGTAAAAGAAGAAATTATCGCTTTAGAAGGACAAGTTATTTTATTTATCGACGAAATTCATACAGTTGTTGGCGCAGGAAGAACTTCGGGTTCTTTAGATGCTTCCAATATTTTAAAAAGCTCGCTTGCAACAGGACAGCTTCAATGTGTTGGAGCAACAACATTTAAAGAATACAAACAATATATAGAAAGTGATCGAGCTTTAGAGAGGCGTTTTCAACCGATTCGTATTGAAGAACCTTCTATTGCCAATGCAAAAGAAATTTTAAAATCGATTGCCGTTAAATATGAAAAGCATCATCAAATTCAATACAGTCCTGAAAGTTTGGATGCCGCTGTTGAATTAAGTAACAAATATATATTTAGCAGAAGTCTTCCAGATAAGGCTATAGATTTAATTGATGAGGCTGGTGCTTTAAAAAGAATTAAAGTGGTAAGCATTCCCCCAGATATTCAAAAACTAGAGCAAGAAAAAGCAAAAAAAGATATTGAAAGAAATGATTATTTTAATCGCCAAGATTTTGCAATGGTTGCCAGTGCGCAAATGGAATTATTAAATCTGGAAAATAAAATATCAGAACGCAGAAAACAATGGGAATCAGAAATGAAACAAGAAGAACGTATTGTTACTTCTGATGATATTGCCGAATTGGTTTCTAAGGTAACAGGTATTCCAACGAAAAGATTACAAGCAGAAGATCTTGAAAAATTAGCACATATAGAAGACGAATTATCGAAAAGACTCATCGGACAAAAACAAGCTATCGTCTCTGTTGCGAATGCACTAAGAAGAAATAGAATTGGTTTGCGTGAGAGAAAAGCGCCTATTGGAAGTTTTTTCTTTTTGGGACCAACTGGTGTTGGTAAAACAGAGCTTGCTAAAGCTCTCGCTGAATATGTTTTAAATGATGAACAACGCTTGTTACGTTTTGACATGACCGAATTTATGGAGCGTCATGAAACTTCAAAATTAATCGGATCTCCCCCAGGATTTGTCGGGTATGGAGAGGGTGGACAATTAACTGAAAAAGTAAAAAGACAACCTTACAGTGTTTTGCTTTTTGATGAAGTAGAAAAGGCACACCCTGATGTTTTTAATTTATTTTTACAAATATTAGATGACGGAAGATTAACCGATGCGGAAGGACAGAAAGTAAGTTTTGAAAATACACTTATTATTTTTACAAGTAATTTAGGTAGTGAACATATCAGTTCAAATAAACGATCTGTGGGTCTTGGTGGGTTTGATAAAGATCTTTCACATAGTGAAGTAAGTGATTTGGTTACAGGTGAGCTTAAAAAAGCATTTAAACCAGAGTTTTTAAATCGGCTTGATGAAATTATTGTATTTGAGAAACTAAATAAAGATGATATAAAGAAAATTCTGCAATTAAATTTAGATAAGTTAGCAAAAAAAGTGAAAAACCAAGGTCTCGATTTTAAAATTTCAAATGAAGCACAAGAGTTTTTGGCAGCAAGAGGTTTTAGTTCTTTAAATGGAGCCCGTCCTTTAAGAAGACTTTTAGAAACAGAAATTGAAAATAGAATTGCCCAAGAGATTATTGTAAAAGGAAAAAATAAAGAAACAGGTTTTGTTAATGGCAAAATATTAAACGTTGTTTTGGTAAAAGAACCTAACCAACAAATTAAAGTAACTATTGAATAATTAGGAATAGATAATGGAATCTTTAAAAGATTTTTCTAAATTAACAGAACTTATTTCAGAAGTTGAAAATATTAATGCAGCATCTTCTGTTTTATCTTGGGATCAAAATACTTTTATGCCATCCCTTGGTACTACTGGACGTGGAAGGCAACTTGCTACGTTAGGTAAAATAGCCCATGAGAAATTTACAAATTCAGAAATTGGAACATTGTTAGATAAATTAAAGACATTTGAAAAAGATACACCTTATGATTCTTTTGAATCTTCTTACATAAGGCAAGTCAGAAAAAACTACTTGAAAGCCATTCAAGTTCCATCCCAATTGATTTCTGAAATCATTACAAATCAATCAAATTCTTATGAAGCATGGATTAAAGCAAAAGAACAAAATAATTTTAAATTAGTCCAGCCTTTTTTAGAAAAAAATTTAGAGTTATCTAAAAAATATGCAAATTGTTTTGAATATAATCATATTGCAGATCCTTTGATAGATAATTATGATGGTGGCTTTACAACAACAAAAACCAAAGAAATATTTCATCAACTTCAAAAAGATTTAATTCCTTTTGTTAAAGAAGTATTAAATCATCCCAAAGCGGATGATTCTTGTCTAAAAAAACATTATCCACTTGCTTTACAAGAGCAATTTAATAAAAAATTAATTGAAGATTTAGGCTATGACTTAAATCGAGGAAGAATAGATACCACCCATCATCCTTTTATGATCTCATTTTCTCATGGAGATGTTCGTATTACGACTCGATACCAAGAGAATTTTTTAGCAGAAAGTCTCTTTAGTACCATTCATGAAACAGGACATGCCTTTTATGAACTTGGAAATGATATTTCATTAGATGGTACCCCTCTTTTTGGTGGAACATCATCTGGAGTTCATGAAAGTCAATCACGCCTTTGGGAAAATATAGTGGGTAGAAGTTATGCTTTTTGGGAATACTTTTATCCAAAATTGCAAAAGTTTTTTCCCGAGCAATTAAATGCTGTTTCTTTACAAGAGTATTATTCTGCAATTAATAAAGTATCAAATTCCCTAATTCGAACAGATGCCGATGAACTCACATATAATATTCATGTTATGATCCGTTTTGATTTAGAACTTCAAATGCTTGAAGGGAACTTAAAAGTAAAAGACTTACCCGAAGCTTGGAATGCACGTTACTTAAGTGATTTAGGGATGACTGTACCAAGCGATTCTTTGGGTTGTTTACAAGATGTTCATTGGTTTTGTGGCCTTATTGGAGGCGAATTTCAAGGATATACATTAGGGAATATAATGAGCGCTCAATTTTTTGAAGCTGCAGAAGCAGCAATTCCTTTATTATCAAATGAAATTAAAAATGGTTCTTTTGGAAATTTAAAAAAATGGCTTGAAGAAAATTTATACCAACATGGTAAGAAATATAATGGTCTAGAAGTATTGAAAAGAGCAACAAAAAGAGACCTTACAATTGATCCCTATATGCGTTACCTTAAGAAAAAATATCCTATCAAATAAATGACGCTCTATTAATATCTTTCATGTTTATAAAATTGCAATTAAGACGAAAGAGTTTTCAGCGTTACTCAGCTTCATTACAAATGACCCCTATGGAAGGGGGAAAAGGAAACCTCATATTGGACTTCAGCGCTTAAATTCTGCTGTTTGCCTAGGGATGGGTTTAGGTTCTAAGGATGGAACCAATGGTTGCGATTTGTAAAAGAGTTGAGTAGCGCTTTTTATATATAAATATATTTATATATTTTTTGTTTTTTATTTCAGTTCGTATAGGAATCAGAATTTATTATGACAAAATTATTTGTTATTTTATTCTGCACAATTATATTTATTTCAAAATCTTACGCTTTAGATTCTCAGGCAAAACAGATTCAAATCAATTGTTATGTTGATTTTGAATTTAATCAAACGAATTTTAATGGAAAAAAACTAGATGAATGTATTCGAAAATATTTTTTAAAAAATGAAGTTATTTCTATAGATGTATTTGCTTCAAGTGATTCTTTTGGTAAAAGAAATAGAAATAAAAAATTATCTGAAGATAGAATTCTGTCCATAAAAAAATATTTAATCAAAAATTATCCTAAAATACCCGTGTCTATATATGAACCTGAGGAAGAAAAACAGTATAGTTCTATGGGAATTGTTCGTCTTAAAATGGTAGATAAAAACTCTAAATTAGGGAAGTATCTTTTAGCTAAAAAAAATAAGCAATATGATTCATTAAATTATTTTTCATTTTTAAGCGGTGCTGGTTATTCTGCAGCAAATATTAGTGATAATAATTATACGGGTTATAATGCTTTCTTAAAATTTATGTTTCCATTTTCTCAAGATTATAACTGGTTTTATGGGGTAGGGGTAAGGTACCAAAACTTATCTTTTAATAATAATTCAAAAATAAATAGCAATTCGGATATTAATTTTAATTCATTTCAAACAGGACTGGATTTAGCTTATTTTTTTAAAACAAGTTTGATAGACTTTGTGTTAAACCCATTCGCTTATTTTGGATTTTATAATTCTTTAACTCGAACAATCACTCAATCAGATGGAACGACAATAACGGCAGCCCCTACTATTATGAATCATATTAGTCTAGGTGCGAATGCAAATGTTTTATTTAAAACATCTCATTTTTATTTTGGACCTGGAGTATCTTATTCAACTTCTTACCTACAATTTAACAATTACCAAGATGATAATGGTGTTTCGTATAATGGCATTTCTAACTTTTACAAATCTTGGAGTCTCAATTTTACATTAGGTTGTTATTTATAAGATTTTTCTAACTATCCTGAATTTAAAGTGAATTATAAATTCTAGATCTTTCGTTTATAACTGTTTAAATATATGGCAATTAAAGTTGGTTTTTTTAAGCAAAGGAATTGTATTCAAATTGAATTGAATTTCAAGTTGCTTTTACAGGCTTTTCCCGATACAGAAAAAGGGTCTTGTGAGCTCTTTTTACTCTTATTTATGGGTTAAACATATGGAAAGCGAACTTCTCATATTTTCAGGTAATGCCAATCGTGAATTAGCAAATAAAATTTGCCAATACCTTGATGTTCCGATTGGAACAGCTTTAATAGGAAGATTTTCTGATGGGGAAACCCGTATTGAAATTGAAAGTAACGTACGTGGGCGCGATGTTTTTATCATTCAGCCAACTTGCAGACCAGCGAATGAAAATATCATGGAACTTCTTATTATGATAGACGCTTTAAGGCGCGCTAGTGCTCAAAGAATTACGGCAGTAATTCCATATTATGGTTACAGCCGACAAGAACGCAAAAGTACTCCAAGAACACCTATTACCGCTAAATTAATTGCTGACTTACTAGTCAGTGCCGGTGTAAATAGAATTTTAACAATTGAACTTCATACGGGAGCTATTCAAGGTTTTTTCAACTTACCTGTTGACCATCTCTATAGTAAACCTGTCTTTGTAGAACACTTCGCTAAGATGAAACTTGATAATCCTATTATCGTATCTCCTGATGCGGGTGGCGTGGAAAGAGCTCGTGCCGTTGCCAAAGTGCTTGGTTGTGGTCTTGCTATTGTGGATAAACGCCGCGATCGCCCTGGTGACTCCCAAGTTATGAATTTAATTGGTGATGTTAGGGATAAAACAGCAATTTTATTTGATGATATTTGTGATACAGCGGGTTCTTTAACTTCAGCTGCCGCTGTTTTGCGTGAAAATGGTGCCTTAAAAGTGTATGCAGCAGCAACACACGGTGTTTTATCAGGGCCTGCAATTAACCGTTTAAATGACAGCTGTATTGAAAAATTATTTATTACAGACACCATTCCTCTGACAGACGAAGCCGCAAAATGCACTAAAATAGAAGTTTTAAGTGTTTCCGAGCTTTTAGGAAAAGCAATTCGTAGAATTCACAATTCAGATTCCATCAGCAATCTCTTTATATAAGGGTTAAATTGTGGAAAATATTGATTTTTCTTCTTTGCCCTCTTCTTTATTTGAATCAAAAGTTCAATTAACAGAAGGTTTACAATACCTTGAATTTGAAGGGGCGAAGATCGCTTTCGATTTTTCCCCATCATTGCAGCCTTGTGAAAATTTACTAGTACTTGTTAATGGTTATCAGCGGAATCGCCTCGATTTCAGAGCTTTTCGCAAAAAAATAGAGAAACTTTCTCCAACTACAGCTACGATTGCCTTAGACAATCGTTTTTGTGGCCAAACGACAGTAAATTCGACAGAGCCTTTAACAGTAATGTGTATGGCTCGAGATGTAGAAGCCCTTTCTGCTTTGTTTTGTAAAGCTCTTCAATTAAATACCTTTTCTTTACTTGGAATTAGTATGGGAGGCATGATTGTTCAAACTCTTGCTTCTTATCATTCTCAAGTAAATAAATTGTTTTTAATAAGCACAACAGCGGGAGGAAAAGGGCGGACTTGGCCTGTAGAGGTGAAAGATCCTCTTGCTTTAGAATACAAAAATCATTATGAAAACTTGGAATCTACAAAAAAACATATGGCCCGTTATTTTGGGAAAAGGTTTTTAAAAAACTCCTCATTATTGTTTGAAATGATGTGTAAAACTCTTGTAAAGTCAAAATCCGATGAACAAGATAATAAGGATGCTGAAATTCAATTTTATGCATCAGCATCTTTTGATAGATCAAATCATTTATCCGAAATTAAAGCAAAAACATTCATAATTTCTGGTGATGAAGATCAAATTATTCCTGTTGAAAATGCATCGTATTTAAGTAACAACATTCCAGATTCTTCATTGACTATCTATAGTGAAGTTGGTCATTTAATTTTAATTGAAGAACCTGAAAAATTTGCAATTGATATTAGCAATTTTTTGAAATAAGGAATTTATGTCTCAATTACTCGCTATCCATATGAATGAAAAAGATTGGTCGGAATGGTTTGTGGCAAATGGTGACAAATCATTTCGAGGCAGACAAATTATGGATTGGATGTACATTCGCCACAATTTTTCTCCTTTAGAATTTTCAAATATTCCAAAAATTTTAAGAGAGAAATTAAATTCAGAATTTAATTGGTCTTTACCACAAATTGATACTTTGTTACCTTCTGAAGATGGCAGTGAAAAAATCTTATTAAAACTTCAAGACGGTTTATTTGCAGAATGCGTTTTAATGCCATCTGACAATCGAGTTACTTTATGTGTAAGTAGTCAGGTTGGTTGTAAAATGGCTTGTACTTTTTGCCAAACTGGAAAAATGGGATTAACTAGAAATTTAACAATGGGTGAAATTTTAACACAAGTTGTTATTGCAAATAAAAGACTGATTGAGAGAAATATATTAAATCGATCGGTAACAAATATTGTTTTTATGGGAATGGGAGAACCTCTCGATAATTATGATAATGTAGTCAATGCATGTAAAGCTTTAATTGATCCTAAATTATTTGGTTTATCTAAACACAAGGTGACGGTTTCTACCTCTGGGTTAGTTCCAGAAATCCTTCGTTTAGGCAATGATGTTCCTGTGGCCTTAGCAATTTCATTGCATACCGCAGATGATTCGCAACGCTCTGGAATGATGCCTGTAAATAAAAAATATCCTTTAGAGGAATTAAAAAAAGCATTACTAGAATATCCTATTCAAACACGCCATGGCATTACTTTTGAATATGTGATGATCCAAGGTGTGAATGATTCCATTCTTCATGCAAAAAAATTAGTAAAGTTTTTGCATGGAATGAAAGCAAAAGTGAATTTAATTCCAATGAATCCGCATCCTGGTGCTGTTAATATGGTCGCTACAGATTTTGATCAAATGCGTGTTTTTCAAAAATATTTAACAGATAGATCCATTCCTGCTCCCGTAAGATACAGTCGTGGGCAAGATGTCAGCGCCGCTTGTGGACAACTTGCTGCAAAAAGAAAAGATGAAATCAATTTACCACCAAGGACTGTTGCTTTAGCAAGAAGACGTGAATATTTATCTGCTAAAACAAAAAATTAATTAAATTTTGCTGGATTTAAACCATACTTTTTTAATATTTTTTGATATTCCCCATTTTTTTTCATTTTCTTTAAACCATCAGAAAGAATTTTTGCATAACGAAGAGAAGTTGGTTTTGCTTTTGTAAAGGCTATATATACTCCCGCTTTTTTCCCAATGGTACCCGCCTCACTTATTTTATCATTTAATTTAGATTTTTTTAACGTGTATTCACCAACAATGCTTTCTTCTATGACAGCATCAATTTCCTTTTTGTTAACTTTATCAAGATTTCTTTCAAAGCCATTGTCGCCACCAGTGGCAGAAACTTTTTTTGCAAATTTGTTTAAGGTATCTATTGCTCCCCCATAAACGTAACCAATTGTGATTCCTAAAATGATATCTTTTAAAGACTCTGGGGTTTTGTATTTCCATTTGTTCCCTTTGAGAACAAAAAAACTATTTGTGCTTTTGCCAAAATCTTCTTCAGGAAAAAGATATTTTTCTTCTCTTCCCTCTTTATAAGCTGCTCCCATGGCATCAATTTCCCCTTTTTCTGTTCTTATCAAAACCCTAGCCCAGGGAGCTACAGAGGAGCTAAATTTAATATGATGTTCTGCAAATATTTTTAAAGCAGCATCAATAACAAAACCTTTCGAACCATCTAATTTTTCATCACAGGTATAAGGGCACCAAATATCTGTTTCAAACTTAATCTCTTCTTCTGCGGCAAATAAATTTTCAAAGATAAAAAATGAGAAAAAAAAGAGCGCATAAAATTTTACTTTATTGACATTCATATCTCATATTCCCCAAATAATAGATTTTAAGACATGATAAAATAAAAAAAGATTGAATTCTACTGTGGCATATTTGTCAGTTGAATAATTTTATAAATTACTTAAAAGTTATAAAGTAAAAGAGAAATAAAAAATGAAGTGAGTAATATTTTTAGGGTCATACCTTAATGATTAAAAGCGTAAAATCATCATATTGATTTTCATATGCATCAATAAAACTAAAAAAATCATTCCAAATAAATTTGATCATCTCTGGAATTTTATCAAATTTTAAGCTTTCATCTAATACGGTAACGAATTTAGATTGATAAATTAAACCATTTTTATTCATTTGCTCTAAAATACCGTCTGTGGTTGAAAAAATATAATGAATGGAGTCCGCAATTTTAATCTCATTAAATTCATACTTTTCATTTTCTATTATGCCTAATGGAGTATAGGAATTGATATTATTTAACTCTATTATTTTATTATGATGGTTGCAATAATATATATTTGGAAAACCTGCATTTATGATTGCTAATGTCTCTTCGTTTTTATTAATATAAATAGCTTTAAAAGCAATAAAGTTACAATTCATATTTTTTTCAACAAAATATAAGTTAAAATCTTCAAGAACAGCTTCAAAAGATTTTAAATCTAATATTTTTTTTAAGTGAAAATTAAAGAAAAAATCTATTTGATTCACTAATATCATAGCTCCGACACCTTTTCCAGAGACATCGGCTATAAAATAAATTCTTTTTGATTGTCCTAAATCAAAAATTTTAACATAATCTCCACTAAAATTAAAAGCAGGGTTTATTAAATATCCACAATAATCATCAGAATGTTGGCTTTTAATAAAATATTCGATTGTTTCTTTACTGTGTCTTATGTCGTTATCAATTTTTATTTTCACAGTAAACTCACTAATAAGATATTTGAACGCTTTATAGACTTCTTTTGTAATTTTGTTTAATTTACTCTCTTTAGTATCCTTGTTTGAATCTAAGTATTCCAATACACCAATTAAAATATTTTGCTGCGGTTTTATATACCTAAAATAGGTTAAAGAAATAAAAAGATAAAAAATTCCTAATACAAATATAAAATAAATTAAATTAGGATCGTACAAAGAGTTGTAAAGAATATTTTTAACAGAAAAACTGCTAACAAGAACAGTCCCATCTACAATATTTTGAGTATTATAAACTTTCATTTGATTAAAATTAAAACCAGATTTTATATTGGAGTGTTCATTAAAATGAAACCAACTGCTATTTATAATTTCGTCTTCTAAAGAATAATGTTGATTTTTTCTATCGACTAAAAAAAGATCGACATGTTTTGTATTTTTATTTAAATTCGTGACACTCTGAAATAATTTTTCTAAATCAATATCAATTGCAAATGTTCCTTGGTAGATCGAATTTTGAAATAAAGGAATTGTTAGAGAAAAAACTTTTTTATTTGTAATGGCGTCTTGATATATTGGAGAAATATAAGGTTTATTTATTGTTGCTGTATTTTCAAGAATATCTCCTGCATAAGATAGTTCAGAAAATTTATATGTAATAGGTTTCTTAATTTTGGGATGCACATATACAAATTTATTTTTAGAGTAATAATAAGTCCAAAGAATATAATCAATTTTTTGAAAATTTTTAATTTGTACGGATAAATGTTCAAGAGCTGAAAATTCATCTAAGAAGACATTTATTGGCTTATATAAAGAAATAAATGTACCAATTTCATTTGAATTGTAAATGTATCTGTTTAAAGAGTCTTTGCTGCTATTTCTTTTATCAAACTTATATTTATGGTCAAATTTTTTAAATGAAATAAAAGAATTTTTTAAAGTTACAATATGATTAGAAATATAATCTATTTGGCTGTTGATAATTTGAGAGTTTTTCTCAATGTGTTCTTTTTGTAATTCAATATTAAAGGATAACAATCTTAAAAATAAAATAAAAAATGCGATTAAAGCTAGCAAAACTGAAACAATAACACTTTTTATCAAAATATCTTTAATATAAATTTCAAAATCTTGATTTATTTTTTTAAAATCTGGGCTCATATGTTAAACTTCATAATGTTTTTTAAATGTTTTTTGTCATAAATAAATTGATAATTTTTTATAAGATTAAAAATTAAAAAAATTCCTAGCCCACCTTCTTCCATTTTATTAATATTATCTTCCATAATATCTTTTTCATTGTAATAATCATAAATATTAAACAAGTCTGAATATTCATGATATTCTATATTAATAGAATCATTATGAACATCAATTTCAATTTCTAAGGGCTTAATGTTATTTGATGTGTGGTTTATACTATTTGTTAAAAGCTCTTCTAAAACTAATTTTAAATTTCCTTTTTTTGTAACCTCAATGTCTAAGCTATTTTCAACAAAATTTAAAAAGCGGATGACATCCAATTTTGTTTTACTTACTTTATAGATCATAACTCATCCTCAATAAATGGAAGTATTTTACAAAAACCTGATAATGTTATAATATTTTTAACCATTTCGTTTTCAACTTTTAAAAAAATTTTATTTTTATCTGAATACACCTGTTTTGCGCATCTTAAAAGACTTCTTAAACCGACGCTACTAATGTAATTTACTTTTTTAAGATTGATAACAATTCTTTCAAAAGATTTATCATAATTACCAGTGAAATATTTATCAAAGTTTTCAAAACTTTCAATGTCTAAACTGCCATCGCAATCAAAATTTAATGTTTTTTCTTGTAATGTATGATTAATATATAGCATAATCTATCTCCTAATTTTAAACAAAGTTTGATATTAATAAATTATTATTATGTAAAGACTTAATGGCGTAATTAAATATTGCTTCATAAAAAGTATTATTACTTGATTTTAAATTTTGAATTGAATTTTTATCAATTTCAAGCATAACAAGTTCTCCTAAAATACTATCAAATATAATATTTTTATTTTGAAATTGTGATAAATTTTCAATTCCTATTAAATCGCCGGCTGAAAGTATTCCAATGGAACTAACCCAACCTCCATTTAGTGATTTTATACTTATTTGGGCAAAACCATTTAAAATAATATAAATTGATCCCTCATTTTTTGTTGGCGATAATATAATTTCATTTTCTGCAATAATTTTAATTTTAGCATATGAGTTTAATATTTTAATTTGATCGTTATTTAGTGTTGAGAATGTCGCATTTTCATTTAAAGAATCAATTCTATTTTCGTAAGCATGATTGATCATGTCATCAAAATAGGATTCCTTAATTTCGCCCCATTGAAAATCAAGTTTATTTAATATCAATTTTGTTTTATCATTCTTAATTGTGACTTCAGTTGTTGTTGGCAATAAATTCATCCAACCCATGTGTAACATAAAATTATTTAGCATTTTATTTGTGTGAATAAATTTATATAAATTAGATAATTTATCAATAAAATCATCTAAATTGTCATAGTTTAAATTTAATTTTGAATTGGTTTTAAAAATTTCAGATAGTCTATATAATTTATCATTATAAATATGAAAGGTTTCATTGTGAAGATTTTTTTGCTTTAATATTAAAACAATTGCTTTAGCTGTTTTATTAATAGGAGAAAGTTCTGTGAGATCAATAGAATCATGAGTGCATAACGAGTCAATATTAAAAAGACATTTTAATTTTTGATAAAATCCATTATTTTCAATATTTATTTGATGCAAACTCGTATTGGTATTAAAGACAAGATTTCCTACGCGATATATATTTGCATTTATTTTTTTATTTAAATAAGATTTTTGAATTAAATTTTCTGCTTCTGCTTTTGTCTTAATATAATAATTATCAATTAAATTAGAATCTCTAAAATCAAATTCAGTAAATAATTCGTTTGTATTTGTATTGCTACTTAAATTTTCAATCATAGATACAGAGTATGTAGAGATATGATGTAGATTTTTTATGCCAAATTGACAAAAATTTATTAAATTTTGGACTGTAACTACATTATTCTGATAAAATTCATTGTAATCACCATAATGTTTTACATTAGCGGCACAATTAATGACACAATTTATTTTATCTTTTAAAATTCCAAAATCATGATCACTTAAATTAAAATTTTCAAAAGAAATATCCCCATTATAAATTTGAATTTTATGAAATAAATTATCAGGAATGTTGCTTCCATTATAATGATTTAATATTTTATAAAGCTTTTCTTTTGTATTTTCATTAGATTCTCTTATTATTACAGAAATGGGATAATCTGTTTGAAATAATAATTCTAAAATAACATGGCTTCCTAAATAACCTGTCGCTCCTGTAACTAGAATATTTAAATCTTTGTTTTCCTCAGGGATAAAAGAATAATATGGTTTTAATTTATCTAAATAGATTTCTTCTTGTTTTTTGTCAAATTGAATTTTTTGATTTTCTGAGCCTTTTAATCTGTCTTTTATTTGCTTAAACCTATGCTCAATGTTAAATCCTATCTCATATTCTTTTAAGTTTTTAGCAATATTTTCAATGGTTTTATATTTAAAAATATCACTGACTTTAATGTCATACTGTTTTTGAATTTTAGAAACCAATTGAACTGCTTTTAAAGAATTTCCTCCAATTTCAAAAAAATTCGATAAAATACTTAATTGTTTTAATTCTAAAATTTCTTCAAAATGATTTGCAATCCATTTTTCTTTTTCATTTCTTGGTGCAATATGATCTGTCTTTTTCATTTCGGGAATTGGTAATTTTTTACGATCAATTTTACCACTATCATTTATAGGAAAATTTTCCATCCAATAAAATAGACTAGGTATCATGTATTCGGGGAGATTTTGAGCTAAATATTCTAGAAGAATATTGTTTTGAATTTCAGATTCACTTTTATAATAAGCACATAAATAATCTTGTTTTAAGTGATCTTTTAATGACAAAACAATACATTCTTTTATATTTGGAAATAAAGATAATTGATGTTCAATTTCGCCAAGTTCAATTCGAAACCCTCTTATTTTTACTTGAAAGTCTATTCGGCCTAAAAACTCGATATTTCCATCAGGAAGCCATTTTGCTAAATCGCCCGATTTAAAGAGCAGAGAATAGTCTTTATTTTCTGTAAAAGGATTTGCAATAAATTTTTCTTTATTTATTTCTGGCAAATGAATATATCCTAATCCAACGCCGTGTCCTGATATACAGAGTTCTCCAGCAATTCCGGTTGGGCATAGGTTTAAATCCTGGTCTACGATATAAATTTTGCAATTGTCTATTGGTTTTCCAATTGGTATGTTTGTATAATCTGTTTTATCAACTTCAAAATTGGTACACTCCACAGTTGTTTCTGAAGGGCCATAACCATTCATTATTTTATAATTTCTTTTCGTTACTTTTTTAAGTTTATCTCCTCCTACAATTAAGTATTTTAAAGATTGATTATTTGTTTCTTGTATGAATAATTCGGAAAATTGAGTAGGTAAAAAACTCATTGTTATATTATTCTTTTCAAAATATTCATTTAGCTTAGCTGTATCAAATTTAATAGATTTTTCAATAATATGTATGGTTCCACCTGAATATAAAATAGGTATAATTTCTATGATGGATGCATCAAATCCAAACCCAGCGTATTTTGAAAAATTGTCCTGATCGGATAAATTAAAACTGTTTTTATAAAAACTACATAGATTGATAATATTTTTTTGACTAATGCTGAGACCTTTTGGTTTTCCAGTAGAACCAGAAGTATAAATACTATAGATACAGTCTGTTAAATCTTGTTTTATGTTTGGGTTTTCGATGTTTTTCTTTTTAAAGATGAATTCGTCTATATAAATTACTTTTACATTTAATAAATTGACTAAACTTGGATTTAATGTTTCTTTATTTGTAATAAGTAACTTCGCTTCAGAATCTTTTAAAATATCAATTACTCTGTTAATCGGGAAAGTGTTTGCCATAGGAATAAAACTAGCGCCTGTTTTTAAGGTGCCAATGATACTTGTAATCATTTCAATAGAGTCATCAATATAAATTCCTATTTTATCTTCTTTTATAATATTATTTTCAATTAAAAAACAAGCAATTTGATTTCCAATCGAATTTAAGTTTGAGTAGGTTAAAAAATTATCTTTGAATACTAATGCTTTCTTATTTTCATATTTTTTGGAATTTCCTTCAAAAATTTGAATAAATGTTTTTGAATAATCAACAAATACATCGGTATTATTGAATTGATTTAAAATCGTATTTTTATTTTCATTCGAAATAAAATTAATATTCTTAATTATTTTATGATTTTCAACAATATCATTTAATATAGAAATATAAGAAGTAATAAAAGTTTTTATGCTTTCTTCTTTATAACTATGAGTACTATATTCAAAATCAATTTTTATCTTGTTGTATAATTTATAACAGTTTAAAGTAAGATCAAAATGAGCTCTAGTTTTTGTCTTTAAATCTATCATATTTAAATTTAAATCTTTATAATTGTTCTCAGATAATTCGATCAGGTTAAAAGCATTATTAAAAAATTTATTTCTGCCGTTTTCAGAAGGGGAGTCTTTCAAATTGGATAATTCTGAAATAGAAAAATTTTGATGCTCTAAGGTATTTGAAATTTGTAACTGAATGGAATTTAAAAACTCTTCTATGGTTTCTTCAGGATTTATAGAAATTGTTATTGGTAAAGTTGAAACAAACATTCCAAGCATATTTTGCATATCTGATAAATATCTTCCAGAGAAAAAACCACCAATAGTTATATTTTGATTTCTTGCTATTTTGTAAATTAGAATAGAGTAGGCAGATAAAAGAATATTGTATAAAGTAAAATTATTTTTATCTGAAAAGTCAATAATTTTATGAAATAAATCATTATCTATATCAATTGTTATAATGTTTCCTGAATCATTAAATTGATACTCTGGAAAGTCGAATGGCAAATATGTTTTTTCAATCTTAGATATATTTTTTTTCCAATATTCAATGGAATAATTTCTTGATTCTGTATTATTTTTTTCATAAACAGCATAATCAAGATAGTCTATGTTATTTAAAGTTTTTTGTTCATTATAATAATAATGAAATAGTTCTTTTATAAATAAATTATGCGAAAATCCATCATTGATAATATGATGAGTGTCGATAAATAATATATGTTTTTTATTTTCAATTTGAATTAACTTTATTCTTATTAGGGGGCTTTCTTTTAGATTAAATGGTGTTACGAATTCATTAAATAAAGTGGATATTTCTTCTTGTCTTGATTTTTGAAAATCTTTTTTAATATTTATAGTTTCATCAATAACTTGAAAAATACAATTTTCTTCTAAAATAAATTTTGTTCTTAATATTCTATTTTCTTGAATAATTTTATCAATAGACTCTCCAAGTTTGTCTTTGTTTAGTTTTCCTATGATTTCAATCGCAATTGGTATATTATATACAGTAGAATTTTCGTCTATTATAGAAGCAAAATAAATTCCTTTTTGTGACTCTGTTATTGGAAATTTATCTAAAAAGTTTTTTTCTATTTTCTTTTCATTTAATTTATCTTTTAAATGAGATGATATTGTTTTAAGATTTTTATATTTAAAGATATCACTAATATTAATATTAAATTTTGCTTGAATTTTTGATACAAACTCAACCGCTTTTAATGAGTTTCCACCTAATTGAAAAAAATTAGAATCCATACTGATTTGAGGTAATTTTAAAACCTCCTTTGCACATTGAAAAATAAATTCTTCTTTACTATTCTCAGGTAAAATAATATTTTTTTCAATATTGTATTCGGGCACAGGTAAATTTTTTCTATCAATTTTTCCATTTTGATTAATAGGAAATGATTTTAGCCAGTAAAAAGAAGAAGGAATCATATAATCAGGTAAACTTTTAGATAAATAATTTGAAATAAAACTATCTTCTAAAGAAACAGGGCTTACATAATAAGCACAGAGATAATTTTCTTGGTTATTGTCTTTTATTGGCAATACAAGACATTCTTTAATCTCATTCAAATTTAATATAGATTGTTCTATTTCGCCTAATTCAATTCTAAAACCTCTTATTTTTACTTGAAAGTCAATTCTACCAAAAAATTCAATATTTCCATCAGGTAACCATTTTGCTAAATCCCCTGTTCGATATAATTTAGAATATTTTTCAAACAGAGGATCTTTATTTTCAATAAATGGATTTGTTATAAATTTTTGAGCTGTTAATTCTGGCAATTGAATGTATTCAACAGCGAGACCATCCCCAGAAATACACAATTCACCTTCTACACCTATAGGACAAAGATTCATGTCGCTATCTGTAATATAAATTTTATAATTCAATAAAGGGGATCCTATAGGAATATTTTTTATATTATTACTTATAACTTCATATTGTGTACATGCTACAGTTGCTTCAGTTGGTCCATAAATATTTAATATTTTATAATTTGAATTTTTTACTATTTTTAGTCTATCGCCTCCTGTTAAAAGATAGCGAAGAGATTTATTTTCTGTTTGCTGCATAAATAATTCAGCAAACTGTGTAGGCAAAAATGAAATAGAAATATTATTATCTTCGAAATATTGATTTAATTTAGGAATATCAAGCTTTATTGATTTTTCAATAATGTGTAAACAACTTCCGGAAATAAAGCAGGGCATAATTTCAACAATAGAAGCATCAAAACCATATCCTGCAAATTTTGAAAACTGATCTTTTTCATTTATTGCTAATTTATGAATTATATTTAAAGAAAAATTAATTGTACTTTTGTTATTTATGCTAACACCCTTAGGTTTTCCAGTGGAACCAGATGTATATATGTTGTATAAACAATCTTCCAGTTTTGTTTTAATTTGTAAATTGCTTTTATCATATTTTGAATATTCATATTTATCCAAAAATATTACTTTAATATCTTTATGAATTGATTTTATATTTTCTTTAAAATTGGAATTTGTAATTAATATTTTTGAATTCGAGTCCCTTAGAATTTCATTTACTCTATCTGTTGGAAAAGAATCAGGAATAGGAATATAACTAGCAGAAGCTTTTAAAATTCCTATTATACCAGTTATCATTTCTATAGATTCATCTAAGTAAATTGCTATTTTGTCATTATCGTTTGCTAAATGATCTATTATGTAATGTGCAATTTGATTTCCAATTAAATTTAATTCATGATATGTATATTTACTTTCTTTAAATACTAAGGCCGGATTATTTGGAAATTCTTTTGCTTTTTCTTGAAATAATTCAATAAATGTTAGTTTATTTTTAAAATCATAATTTGTATTATTAAATTTATTTAAAATGATATTTTTCTCGTATGGACTTATAAAATCAATTTGATTTACAAATTTATTTATTTCAGTAATTTGATTTAAAATCTGAAAAAATCCTTCTTTCACAGTTTGGACAGTTTCAAGATGATAACTTGTTTTACTATATTCAAAGATGGCTTGAATTTTATTTTCAATTTTAAATAAATTTAAGGATAAATCAAAATTTGATTTATTAGAGTTTTGAAGATTTATATTCTTAAAATTAATTTCTTTTGAATGATAATTTTCTAATTCTACAAAATTAAATGAATTTGTAAAAAAAGGATTTCTTCCATTGTTAATATTTAATTTATTTATTTCAATTAATTCAGACAGTGAGATATTTTGATTTTCTAATATATCTGTAATCTTGTTTTGTATTTCTATTAAGAATTCTTCAATTTTATTCTTGTTATTTATTTCAATCAGTATCGGTAATGAAGAAACAAACATACCAATCATATTTTGAGTTTCTGGCAAATGTCTTCCTGAAAAAAAGCCACCAATTGTAATTTGATTACTTCTTGAATATTTATAAACTAAAATGGCAAAAGCACTAAGAAAAAAACTATACTGAGTCATTTTTAATTTTTGAGTAACTGATTGTATTTTATCATACAGATGATTTGGAATATCTAATATGATTTGACTTCCATCAGCGTTAAAATCATTTTCTGGAAAATCAAATGGAATTTGTGTTTTTTCAAAATGGATTAAATTATTTTTCCAGAATTCAATTGTTTTGCTTTTATCTATTTTTTCTTCGATCAAGGAATAATCGAGATAGTCAGAGTCTATTTTGTCTATGAAGTTATTGTTATAAATATGAAATAAATTTTGAATTAGTAAATTTTGTGAATAACCATCGTTAATTAAGTGATGAATATCTATAAATAAAATATTTTTTTCGTTGTTTTCTTTTAAAAGCTTAAATCTTATCAAAGGAGAGGATTCTAAATTAAACGGTCTGACAAAATCTATAAAAGAGTTCTTGATATCATTTAAAAAAATTTCTTCTGATATTAAATGAAATTTATATTTTTCTTGAACAATTTGAATTAAATTATCATCTTCAATGATAAAATTGCATCTTAAAATCTTATTATTGTCTAATAAATTTTGAATCGATTTTTCAAGTTTATCTATGTCTAAATTTCCTTCAATTAATATTGAAGAAGTTGTATTATAAATTATAGAATCTGGTTTAATGATTGAGGCAAAATAAATTCCTTTTTGAGATTTTGTCGCGGGATATTTTTTTAAGTTACTATTCATTATTTGAATTTGTTCTTTTTTAGGAGATAGTTTTGAAGTTATTTCAGCTATTGTTTTAGATTTTAAAATATCTCGAACTTGAATATCAAATTTATCTTTTATTTTTCCAACAAATTGGATTGCCTTTAATGAATTGCCACCCAAACTTAAAAAGTTAGAGGTCATACTTACATATGTAATATTTAAAATTTCTTTAATATTTTCACAAATAAATATTTCTGTTTCATTGTTTGGTAAAATATATTCTGTTTGTTGCTGTATTTCTGGAATGGGAAGATTTTTTCTGTCTATTTTGCCATTTGGATTAATTGGAAATTTTTCAAGCCAATAAAAAATGGAAGGTATCATGTAATCGGGTAGGAAAATAGATAAATATTTTTTAAGTTCTTCTTCATTTATTTTATGATTACTGACATAATAAGCGCAAATATAGTCTTGCTCTTGGGAGTCCTTTAAGCTAATTGCAACACATTCTTTTATTTCTTTAAAGTGAATTAATTTTTGTTCGATTTCACCTAATTCAATTCTAAAACCTCTTATTTTAACCTGAAAATCAATTCTGCCTACAAATTCTATATTTCCATCCGGTAGCCATTTTGCTAAATCTCCAGATCGATATATTTTAGAATATTTTTTAAATAAAGGATCTTCTTGATGAATAAAAGGATTTGTTATAAATTTTTCAGAATTTAAATTTGGTAAGTTGATATATCCTATTCCAACGCCATCTCCAGCAATACAAAGCTCACCTTCTTCCTCTAAAGAGCAAAGCTGCATATTTGAATTTACAATATATATTTTATAGTTATCAATTGGCTTTCCAATAGGAACTTTATCTATACTTTCAGATAAAACTTCATAATCTGTTGCTGCCACTGTCGTTTCTGTTGGTCCATAAATATTCACAATATGATAATTATTTAATTTAAATTTTTTGAGCTGTTCACCTCCTGTTATTAAGTATCTTAATGATTTATTTTTTACCTCATGCATAAAAATTTCTGCAAATTGTGTCGGTAAAAAACTGATTGTGATATTATTTTCTTCAAAATATTTATTTAATTTATCTAAATCTGATTTTATTTCTTTATTTAAAACGTGAAGGCAGCAACCATTCAATAAACTTGGCATGATTTCAATGATTGAGGCATCAAATCCATATCCAGCAAATTTTGAAAAGTTATCTTTTTCAGTTATTTCATATCTATCCTTAACGTAATTAGAAAAATTAATAATATTTTTATTACTAATACTTACTCCTTTTGGTTTTCCAGTTGATCCAGAAGTATAAATATTATAAATACAATCTTCTATGTTATTTTCTATAAATATATTTTCACCCGATTCATAACTCAAATCAATTTCATCAATATAAATTACTTGTGTATCTAATTTTTCATTATTCAATAGATTTCTTTTTGTTATTATAATTTTAACATTTGCATTTTCAATAATATCTTTAACTCTATTTATTGGGAAAATGTCTGGTATGGGAATAAAGCTAGAAGATGATTTTAGTACTCCAATAATTGAAGTGATCATTTCAATAGATTCATCTAAATATATAGCAATTCTTTCGTTTTTTTTGTTCCCTATTTTTTTGAGATATCTTCCTAATTTATTTCCTGTTTTATTCAATTCATAATAGCTTAAAGACTTGTTATTATAAACTACAGAAATATTATTTTTATAATTAGATAAGTTTTCTTCAAAATGTTCGATAAAAGTTTTATCATATTTTATCACTTTTTCAGTTTTGTTTGATTTATCAATTATATAATTCATAATATACCACGCGATTAGAGTTTAATTAAGATATATTGATCCTTAAATGAAAAATTCATTTAAATTTTATAAAACTAATATCATTTTCATAGTATATTCCAAATTTGAGAATAGATAAAGTTTTTTGTTGAATTATTTAAGTTTAGACACAATTAAAAATGAGTTTAATTAATATATAATATATAATATAAATATAGATTATGTCGTTTTATAATAATTATTTATTATGGAGTAAAATTAAAAAATTTATATTTTTAGAAAACTGAATAAAATAAACATTTGGGCAAAATAGTAAGTGATCCAAATGAATGAATTTATACCCAAAAAAGATTTTACAAATTTTTGAATAGCTAAAGCAGAGTCAGATGCAATAAAAAGAAGAGCTCCAAAAATTAAATATGAATTTGAATAATTAGATACAATGGAGCCTATAGACATCCCTATTAATGCAGTCATGTAAACTAAAACGGGGATTTTGAGGTTTTGCAATTTTGGATAAAGTATTTTTATCATAATTATGGAGTGAATAAAAAGCAGACATAAAATTAAAATATTTGATTTTGTTAAAATAAATTTTAAATAAAAAATATCCAAATTGGTATAAAAAAAGTAACAATATATTAAATGAGATATTAAGAATGAGACTAAACCATGAATAAAAAATTTATTTTCGTTATATCCTAAAAACATATCACCAAAAGCAGAAAATAATAGAGCAATTGATAGAATATAAGCAATGGATGTTGGACAATTAAATAAGGAAAAAAGGCTTAATAATATAATACTCGACCCTTTTATAAGCCATCTCAATTTGATTTTTGGGTATCTCATTGTTGTTAAATAAACAAAGGATAAAAAAAGAGAGCTCCATATTAAATAATTGTATTTTAAGATCATTGGTCTTCTTTCTTTTAAAGGAATGTGAAATTTAAAATTTTACTTTACATCAAAAACGAAAAGAATAAAATATTAGGTTTATATTTAGAATCAATATGCTATTAAGAGTTGTTATATCATTTCATTTCATCATAAAGGATATTTTAATAATGTTGGATTTAAATTCTTTTAAAAAAATAATGGACTCTTTATTTGTTACCAAAGATTTATATAAATTCTGTTTTGATAAGGAAATTCAAAACTCTTTAAATTATTTATCTTCTAAAGAAGCTTTGTTAAGCATTGAAAAGGATCCCTATTGGCCCAAATGGAATTCTCCATGGTGGCATATGTCTTTATTGCACGAAATGAATGAAACAAAAAAAATTCCAGATAAAGTTATTTTAAAAATGATCACAGCATTAAATAATTTGCCCATTCAATACTTTCCTATTTACGATAATGATTTACCTATAAATATAAATAAAATAAAAGATACTTCTTGTCACTGTGCATTAGGGAATATGTATCAAATTATTCATGCCTATGGTGTTGATGTTGATAAAGAGCTTCCTTGGATAAAACCTTGGTTTTTTAAATATCAAATGCTTGATGGTGGATTAAATTGCGATGAAAAAGCCTATCATCAAACTGAAGAATGTCCCAGTTCTATGGTAGGAACAATAGCAGCTTTTGAAGCTGTTCTTTTAAATATAACAAGAATTAGAACTGCAGAGGAAATAAAATTTTTGGATAAAGGAGCTCAATTTTTATTAGGAAGACAGCTTATGTTTGGTTCTAAAACAAGACATAATGCAGAAGAACAAGAAAGTGAAAAAAAATGGCTATTACCCTGTTTTCCCCGTTTTTATCATTATGACGTATTAAGAGGATTAAATGCTTTGTTAAATTGGTCTTTGATCTGTCAGAAAGAAATTCCATTAGCATCTATAAGTCCTGTCACTTTATACTTAGTTGAACAATTTTCTGATGGATTGATTCGAAATTTAAGACTCAGCTATATTGCAGAAGGATCTTATTTGTTTGATTCTGAAGAAAAAATGAATTTACGAACAAATGCAGAGCTATTTCCTTTATTAAAGGAAACAAGTATGGTTGGAAATATTTCGCCCTATCTATCAGAACAGTGGAATGCATGTAAATCTAAAATAAATCTTCTTTTAGAAAAAAATTTAATTTTAAATTAAATAAGAGTTTTATTTCCAAAGATTGGGAAAGGAGTCTCTCAAGCCTGTAATAATAAACTCAATGGCAATGGCAGCAATTAAAATACCCATAATACGTCCCATAAGATTTAAGCCAGTTTTGCCAAGTAAACGAAACAAATACTGACTGAATCTTAAACTTAGAGCAGTGACCCACATAACCAATAGAATTGCCGCAATCAATAAGATAAAATACGGGACATTATTTGCTTGAGTCGATTGAACAACTGTTGTTGATATTGCTCCTGGTCCGGCTAATAATGGCATTGCTAAAGGAACAATTGAGATATCATCTTTCAATTTGCTTTCATCTTCTTCTTCATGTTTTATTTTTTCAGGAGAACCCATCATATGCTCAAGAGCAAATTTAAGAAGTAAAATTCCACCTGCAATTCTTAAGGCTGAAATAGAAATTCCGAATAAGTTTAATACTCCCATACCTGTCAATGCAAAGACAAGAAGGATAGAGGAAGCTATGATGAGCGCCTTTCTTCTCGTTTTTTTGACATCGCTTGGGGTGAAACGTTCCGTAAGAAGAAGATAAACTGGAATTGCGGCAAAAGGGTCGACCATTACAAATATTGATGTAAATGTAACAGAAAAGTATTTAAAAGCCGCCCCTATTGCCGAGTTTTGATCCATCAAAAATGTGATGAAATCCATATGTTTGTTCCTGTCATGATTTGAGTTTTGCGAAACAACGTTTTTGTTGTTTCGCAATGGAGGATACTAGTGAAATTCGTGGCTGTCAGTCAAGATAATGCGCTTGCAATGTCTGTGTGTGCTGAATTTAAGCAACAAGGATATGATGTTTTTTCTGCTTCTTCATTAAAAGATGCTGAAAAGCTTTGTAAAGACGAACGACCCGATGTGATTGTTGCTGATCATATCCAATCCGATGGAAATTTTTTTGATTTTTATGACGCTTTGAAATTGTCTTTTGGCAAAGAAACACCTCCCGTAGCTATTTTATTATCGGATCAAGGAAGCTCATTAGCTCCTGAGGTTGCCATAGCAATGGGGGGGTGGGCTTTGTTTACAAAACCATTTCAAATTAAGTCGTTATATTATTCGGTTGAAGACGCCGTTTTTTCTAGAAAAGCAGGATACACAAAACGTCTAGATGAGAGAATTGAATTAACATCAAAAGTAAATATTAAAATGGCAAACTCCCCGAGAGTCATTTCGACTTTTTCATCCAATATCAGTTTTGGGGGATTTTTTGTTGCTCTTACAGATAATTTTCCCGAATTAGGCGATATTGTAGAGTTTAAATTGATGTTTTCTTCTCTAGAATCCATGGAGGGAAAGGGAAAAATAGTTTGGATTAGAAAAGAAGCAAAAGTAGGTGAACAAGCAGGATGTGGTATTCAATTTACCGAAGGTCGTGAAAAATATGTTCAGTTTTTAGTTCCTATTATTAACGAAACAAGAACAAGGCAAATAGAATCTGCATCATTTAAAGTAGAAGATGTAAATGACATACTTGCACAATCTGTGAGAGCTTCTAAAGAAAAAATATCTAAAACAGTAACAGAAATTTATTTATTGTCCCAAGAAGAAAAAATTCCAATCTTGTGTCGAAGTCCACAAATGTTAAGTGTATTTTCTTTATTAATTTATGAGATTGTTCATCCTATGCGTGAAATTAAGGGTTCTAATTGTATGATTGCAATTAAGACAAAGTCAAAAAAAATTGTTGATATTATTTTTACTTGTATGCCGCCAGGTGCTTCTTTATTTGTTGAAGCTTTAATTGAAGAAAAAATACAACCTATACTAGATATGCATAAAGCTAAAATTAATTGTGAATTTAATTCAATTAGTTCTACTATTATAATTTCATTGGAGAGAGCTTAAATTATTTTTTGATTAGTAGTGATTACTTTTTCTTCATAATCCATATTTCTAGAAGGCGCATTTCCTTTAATTAAAAAATCATCCAAATATGAAAAACAAATTAATGTTTGAAAAGCAGAGTTTAAATGTGCTAAAACATGAGGCGATGCTTTTTTCTTTAAAAAGTCATTCTTCATAAAATCATAAAGGCTTGTAACATATTTTACATCAATTAATCCTGTTTCTTTAGCTTTTACGATGATTTGATCGAAATGAGTTTTTAAAGTAACTTCATTAAACAAAAATGGGGCTCCAAATTGTTTTTTTGGAGTTAAAGCAGCTTGTCCTAGTCTCTTTTGATAGCTTCTTCTTAAAATAGATTTATCTTCTGTACCTCTGATAAGCATACTATCTTTTAATTTAGCTGCAATATGTGACATTTCTTTTGATAAAAAGGGAGTTCTTCCTTCAACCGTATTTGCCATTTCCATTCGATCTCCAACCCAGTTTAGAACTTGGACAGGAAGATGTGTTTTTGTAAAATAATTTTGCCAAAGTAACAAAGCGTTTTTAGGATCTGTCAAAAAGGATTCTTCTGAAGATAATCCAAATGAAAACCAAGAGGCGACAGATTCTTTTTGGTCTGCAAGCCATTTTAATGCTTCTTCATTTCCTAAAATTGAAGTAGCTATGGTTTTTATTTGGCCAAATAGAGGATGAGGAATGCCCCAAATTTTTAAACTTTCAATAAAATCTTCTCCAGATCCTTCTGAACTCGATCCGGCAAGCCAAGGATCTTTCTCATTAGAGGAAGCTTTTTTTGCGAATACTCCGGAGTCTTTTAAACTATTTCCTGTAGGAAGTTTATTGATACGATCTAAAATATTTTCGCCAGCTTGAATATTTAATGCAAATTTCCACCAACTTGCATAATGGAAACTTGGATACCCACAAAATAATTCATCAGCGCCATCTCCCGTTAATACTCCTTTGACATATTTTCCAGTAAACCGACTCAGCCACCATTTTGCAGAACCATTTGTGTAGGGTTGAATATTTTCTGAATGATAAACCGCATGTTTGTAAGAATAAATTAAATTATCATTGCTTACTTTCAAAATATTGGGTGTAACCCCCATTTTTTGTGCAAAAGATAAAGCTTCTGTCGATTCACTATATTCTTCAGCTTCAAATGATATCGTAAATGTTTTTAAAGGATTTTTAATTTTATTTTTTAAATAATATTGAACAGCTTCATAGGTAACCGCTTTTGAATCTATACCACCACTTAAATAAACACCAAGTTCAACCTCGGAAAGCATTCTATGTGCAACAGATTTTTGTAAACTTTTAGCAAATTCACTATACAATTCTTCTTGATTTGAATCATTATCATTTAAGGGCGGTCTTACAGGAACTTTTTTCATTTGTAATTTACAAATAAACATGTCACCTTGTTTTTTTGCATAAAGAAACGAATTTGCTGGTACCTGTATGATGTTTTGATATGGTGTACGAATGGGTTCATATAATCCAACAAATTGTCTTAAAAAACCTTCTTTATTCCATCTTTTTGGAATGGAAAGACCTTTTATTTCACTTGAAAATTGAATGGATGGTGTTTTAAATAAATACGAATCTTTTGCAGTAGAAAATATATTTGTTTGAACATCTTCTAATGCTAAAAATAAAGGTTTCACTCCAAATGGATCTCGCATTGCGATCATTTCTGAGCCATCCGTATTACAAATTACAAAACTATATTCACCATCAATATATTTTTCAATTTCTAAACCGTAATTTAAAAATCCTTCTAAAATAGTTTCGGTATCGCTTTTGGTTTCAAATTTGTAACCTTGTTCAGCAGTAATTTTTTTTCTTAAAATATTATGATTGTATATTTCTCCATTGAAAACAATGACCCATTTTTTATTTTTACTTAACATAGGTTGAAAATTAGAAGCTAAATCTACAAATGCTAATCTAAAATGAGCAAGTAACAAATTATCGAATTCAACTTTGCGCATAGGCTCGTTGCCTCTATGTTTTACATTAGAGGCATTCACAAAAAATTTTGCTTTAAACTCTGCATTTGATGAAAAGATACTCGTCGAATTAAAAATAACGCCTGAATATCCGCACATATTTTCCTACTTTTTAGATGTTTCCTTAGCAAGTCTAGCAAGTATTGCAAGTGAGCGCGTTACGGGATTATTCCCTAAGTCATTTTCAATATTAGGGTTTAATATAATTTCTTTCCACAAAGCAAACTCAGATGAAACTTCTTGCTGTGAAGAAGAATTCTGGATTTGTGCTTGAAATCTCGCTTCTGCATTTGCGTATTGCATTGCTTCTGTTCTTGTTAAACGTGATACTAAGTGTAATGCATATAATGATTCGGTGCGACTTGCAAAAAAAGGAGATTTTTTTCTCATGGAGCGTGCTAAAAATTCCACATAGTCATAGTGTGGTTTCGATGGTTCAAAATTTTCTAGTAGAGTTTCTCTATACACTTTTTCTAATAAGGCAAAAGAATATTCCTGTAACCATAATGCGGGTGCCGTTTGGAAAATAGTAGCACAATATGTGCTGCCGCCTTCAATAACCCATGCAGGAGGTTCTCTTAAGCTTGCATCCCAAATATGGGCGGCTAAAGTACGAATCCATCTCCATTGAACCCGTTTAAAGAAACGGCTTTCTTCGTTTTGCAATGGCATTTCTACAGCCCAATTTGCAATGTATTTAGAGACATAATTGTTGTCTTTTTCTGTTAATTTAACTAAAATTGGGAAGATATGTTGAGTTAATAAAATGGATTTATCAATTAAACTTGGCTCATTGTCATGATTTTTTTGAATAGGGTGAGTTGCTAAAAATGAAAAATCTTTTTGAATTGCTCGAATAAGACCACGAATGATTTGTATTTGTGTTCCCGCACTTTCTGCAGCAAATTTTATTGCGCTTACAAAACTTTCTGAGCATTCATCGTGTAAAACAACTTCGACAAGAGCTTTTTCAAAAATCCATTCTATAATAAAACCAATTTTAAATTCCGATGCTTTATTTATTTTAAAAATATCTAAAACTGTTTTTAAATGTTTGATTCTTCCAGATGTTCCGTTAATGGATGGATTCGTTTTGTAATAAAATGTTCCGTTACGTAATAGATGATCATCTGATGATTTTAATATAATATTTACCATTTCTAGTGGCTCAGGACGAACCGTAGCTACCGTTGTTTCATTTGTATAATCATTGGGTGACATAAGCATAAAACGAAGTTGCTGGAAATGGGGGGAGTTTCTCATTAGTTTTGCTAATGTTGGATTTGTTGTTTTAATCAGAACGGTTAAACTGGATTTGTCGTCTAAATTAACTTGTTTTCTTTCATGAAAAAAAGTCAATACTTTTTCAGATAGACTTTCTATCAATTTATCTATTTTAACTGGATTTTGAGCTTCGTTTTGAATGTTCTTTTGCAGATAACGAAGCAGGGCTCTTAAAGAGCCAGAAGCGGCTTTAAAGGATAAAAATTCGGGAAACTGAGGATGTGTTGCGAGGTAAAAGACGAGGTCGCTACAATCCTCTGTAGAGTTTGCTTGAGTAACGGCTTCTAAAATGCCATTACATGTAGCTGTATTTAAAAGATGCGACGGAACATGCGACTCAAATATTTGTGCTCGCAGAACATCGGCTATTGTCTGTGGAGAGATTTTTCTTTCCACAAAACCCATTAACATATGAGAAACAATTCCATCAGTGGATTGCTGTTCTGCACTCATTTGAAATTCGTTGCGCAGATTCTTCATTGTTATCTTGACTCCTGACCATAAGTTAGTGTTACCCTGTGTTCCCGTGTCGAAACAAGATTGTCGAACGGAGTAAGTCTAATGCAATATAACGATAGTAAGGCCCCTAAGCGGTTCTCTCAACACCCTGTTAAATATATATTCGTTACCGGCGGAGTCGTCTCCAGCATAGGTAAAGGTCTTGCTGCAGCAAGCATAGGAGCTCTTCTTGAGACACGTGGTTTACGTGTAGCAATGACTAAAATGGATCCTTATATCAATGTAGATCCAGGCACCATGTCTCCTTTCCAACATGGAGAAGTTTTTGTTACCGATGACGGAGCAGAAACAGACCTCGATTTAGGTCACTATCAACGTTTTACCAAGGCAAATCTTGCAAAACGAAATAGTTTCACCTCGGGACAAGTCTACGATACGGTCATCAACAAAGAGCGCCGTGGTGACTACCTAGGAGGAACAGTACAAGTTATTCCTCACATTACAGATCAAATCAAAGCAAACATCATTACGGCATCTGAAGGAGCTGATGTTTCGATCGTGGAAATTGGTGGTACGATTGGCGATATTGAAAGCCTACCATTTCTCGAAGCCATTCGCCAGTTCCGTAATGATGTTGGCAAAGAAAATTCTATTTTTATCCATGTAACATTAGTTCCTTACATCCGAGCAGCCGGGGAATTAAAAACAAAACCAACCCAACACTCTGTAAAAGAGCTTCGTTCTATTGGAATTCAGCCAGACATTTTAATTTGCCGTGCGGATCAACCGATGGCGCAAGATGTCCGTATGAAAATTTCAACTTTCTGCAACTTACCAAAAGAAAGCGTTTTTGAAGCGCTAGATGCTGATAGTATTTATAAAATGCCAATTATTTATCACGAGCAGAGAATGGATGCTCGAATTGTTGAATTATTGGGTATTTGGACAGCGCAGCCAAATTTAGATGAATGGAATCGCATTATTGAATGCATAGAAAGACCAAAACACCATCTTAAAATTGCTGTTGTTGGAAAATATATGGGAACAAGAGATTCCTATAAATCTGTTTATGAAGCACTAACTCATGCTGGTATTGCAAACGAATCTCATGTTGAAATTGTAGGAATCGATTCAGAACAATTGACCACAGCAAATACAAAAGAAATGTTGTCTGAATTTGATGCTATCTTAGTTCCAGGTGGCTTTGGAGATCGTGGTGTTTTAGGCAAAATGCTTGCCATTCAATATGCGCGTGAAAATAATGTTCCTTTCTTTGGTATTTGTTTAGGAATGCAGCTAGCTTGTCTTGAATATGCAAAAAATGCATTAGGAATTCTCGATGCCACATCAGAAGAATTTGATTCCAATGCCAAAAATAAAATCATCCATTTGATGGAAAGTCAGCAAGGTATTGGCAAAAAAGGAGGCAGTATGCGTCTCGGCGCTTATGATTGCCTTGTGCGCAGGAATACGAAAGCATTTGATGCATATCATGCAGACAGGGTTAGTGAAAGACACCGCCATCGTTATGAATTTAATTTAGACTTTAAAAAACGTTTTGAAGATTCTGGATTTCTCATATCTGGGGAAAGCCCAGATGGTACTTTAGTTGAAATGATGGAATTGGAAAATCATATTTGGTTTTTAGCTTGTCAAGCTCACCCAGAATTAAAAAGTAGACCCATTGCTCCACATCCTCTTTTTAGAGACTTTATTGCGGCAGCCTTGGTAAACTCAAAAAGAAAAGAGGAGACAAATACTTAATGCCAAATATTCGAAATTTTGAAAAATCAATTGAAGTAATGGAAAGAAGCCGCAAGGTATTTCCTGGTGGTGTGAATTCTCCGGTAAGATCGTTTCGTTCAGTCGGAGGATCTCCAATCGTTTTTTCTCATGGTATGGGAAAAAATTTATTTGATGTAGATGGAAATCGTTACGTTGATTTTTGTTCTTCATGGGGGCCACTCATTCTTGGGTATTCACACCCTTCCCTTATTTCTGCGATGCAAGAGCAACTTCATAAAGCAGTGACTTTTGGCGCTCCTTCGGATCTCGAAGTTCGTTTGGCAGAAAAAGTGCAAAATTGGATTCCTGGCATTGAAATGATGCGTTTCGTTAGTAGCGGAACAGAGGCAACCATGAGCGCCGTAAGAGCGGCTCGAGCTGTTACTAAACGTAACAAGTTTGTTAAGTTTGAAGGCTGTTATCATGGACATGCGGATCAATTTTTAGTGAAAGCAGGAAGTGGTCTTGCTACTTTAGGAAATACAAGTTCAGCAGGAGTCCCTTCAGGAACTACTCAAGATACTTTAACTGCAATTTATAATAGTGAAGAAAGTATTCATGAAATATTTTCTCAATATGGAAATGATATTGCAGCCGTTATCATTGAACCTGTTGCAGCAAATATGGGGCTTGTTTTACCAAAACCAGGTTATCTTGAATTTTTACGTAAAGTAACAAAAGAAAATGGAACCGTTCTGATATTTGATGAAGTTATGACTGGTTTTCGTTTATCAAAAGGCGGAGCTGCTAGTTACTTTCAAGTCCAACCCGATCTTTGGACATTTGGAAAAATTATTGGCGGTGGTATTCCTGCTGCAGCATATGGTGGTAAAAAAGAAATTATGCAAATGATTTCACCATTAGGTGATGCTTACCAAGCTGGTACTTTATCTGGGAATCCATTAGCTATGGTTGCAGGATATGCAACTTTAAGTGAAATTGAAAATCAAAATGCTTTTGAAAAGCTTGAAAGTCTTGGCAAATATCTTGACTCTTTAGTTCAAAAAGAATTAACTCCATATATTGAAAAATCTAAAGTTTGTTTCGTTAGAATAGAGTCTTTCTTTTGTTTCTTTTTTGGAACAAATCGAGCGCCAAATAATTTTGATGAAGTATCTAAGACAGACATGAAGTTATTTAATAAAGTGTATCATGAGTGGATTCAAAATGGGATTTACTTAGGACCAAGTGGTTATGAAGTCGGTTTTCTGAGTACTTGTATTGAATACGAAGATTTAGATCTGATGGTCTCTATAGTTAAGAATGTTTTAAATGCCGAAGATTAAATCTTCGGTTTTTTTAAAGGGAAAATCCTTTTATGTTAACTTCTGAATTGTTACAAGGTATCATTTGTTTTTCATCTCTCTCATTATGGATTTTTTCTAAAAAAGAAATTTCTATTGCTGTAGCTATTGGTTTTTCTTTTTTAACTTTTTTCATGGGATTTATTTCATATCCTTCTTTATTGCTCATTATTTTATTTGCTTTATCTTGTCATTTTTATACAAATATTCAAAATAAAATGATTCGATTTTTATTTTCATTACTTATCGTTTTTTTTGCAGCAATTGCTATGAAAGGTGGGATTCCTTTTTCAAATCCTATACCTATTTTTGAAGGTGTAAAATTTAGTTCTATTTCAGCTCCCTTTTGGATGGGGATCAATATTGAAAAAGCGGTATGTGGAATTATTTTGACAGCATACATTATAAAAAGATCTAAATCTTTTTCAGAATGGAAAACAATAATTAAGGAATTTATTCCTGTATTGTTAATATTAATTATTTTTTTATTAACACCCGCTGTTTTAACTGGATTCGTAAAATTTAATTATAAAATTCCCGATGGAATGTATTTATTTATTTTGAATAATTTATTATTAACTTCTGTAGCTGAAGAAGTGTTTTTTAGAGGTTTTTTACAGAAAAAACTATTTGATGTTTTTTCTTTAAATTTTAAAATGAAACAAGCAGCTCCACTTTTATCGATATTAATAACTTCTGCTATATTTGGATTAGGCCATTTATATAGCGGTGTATTAATGGCTATCTTTGCTTTTGTTGCAGGTATTGGCTATGGCTACGCATACCAAAAATCCTGGAAACTGGAGTCTGCAATTTTAGTTCATTTTGGTTTGAATATAACCCATTTTATCTTTTTTACTTATCCATTTTATAAAATATAAATGTTTTTGGAGATTCTTTTTCATGATTGATAATTTAATTTGTAGAACAGTCATTCAAAGAGCGAAACATGCAGAAGTTCAAATCGATCAGCAGTCTCAAGGTAAAATGGAATATGGCCTTGTTCTTTTATTTGGAATCGGATTTAAAGAAATACAAAGTGAAATTCAAGAAGAAAATGTTTCAAATATCATAAATCAGTTTGTCCCTTCATTAGAAAAACTTGCAGATAAAATCTGTTTATTAAGAATTTTTGAAGATAAAGAAGGAAAATTGAACTTATCTGTCAAAGATATTCAAGGAGGCATTTATTTAATTAGTCAATTTACCTTATTTGGGGATTGCCGAAAAGGAAATAGACCGAGCTTTACATTATCTGCAAAACCTATACTTGCAAAACCAATGTATGATAAATTTTTAGAGATTTTAAAACAAAAAATGGAATCTTTAAAAGTTTATTCTGGTATTTTTGGTGCCGAAATGAAAGTATCTTTTAGTAATGACGGTCCTGTTACATTAATAATGGATTCTGGGATAAAGGGGATTTTGTGAGTTTTGATTCTCACTTTACAAATGTAAAGGCAAATTTAAGACCATTATTATCTGTTTTTTATCCTAGCACTGTTAAGCAAAGAATATTTCTTGGAATCATATTAGGAACTATTTTTTCTTGTGTGCTTTACCATTTTTTGCCTTTATTTTTTGTGCTTCCGATTTTTTTTCTCTACTGTTACTTTATTTTATATATTTTAGTAGACAAACCCACTCATTCTTTAATGCAATTAACACGTCACGGTGGTTTTGATGCAGGCATTGATAGCTTGCCTATTGTAGGAAATGACGAATTTTCTCGAATTGCAAGAGCTGTGCAAGATATGGCAAAAAGAATGCGCGGCAGCATTTTAGAAGCAAGGGAACAAACCTCTAGACTCGATGAAATATTTGGAGCAATTGGAGAAGGGGTTGTTATTGTAAATCATGAAGGAAAAATTCTAAAAATCAATAATACCGTTAGAAGATGGATTGGCTGGTATACTGATGTCGCAGAAAGAGATGTGCTTGAAGTATTAAGAAGTGTAGAACTATCTGCAATGATCCAAAAAATGATTTCTGAAATAAAAGGAAATCAAATTATCCAAGCACAAATTATTGAATCTCTTCACTTGGATGGCCCAGAAATTCGCCGCGTTCGCGCTAAAATAGTAGCATTATATTCTGAACAACAAAATCCTGTATTGATGATATTTTTATTTGACTTAACGGATATTCATAAAGGTGAAGAAATTCGAAGAGAATTTTTTGCCAATGTGAGTCATGAATTAAAAACACCAATTTCAGCAATAAGGGGTTATGCCGAGATTATTCAAGATATGCCTGAATTTATAAATAACGAAACAGCACAAAATTTTTTATCTGTCATCGTTCGTAATTCAGAAAATTTAACAAAATTAATTGATGAAATGCTTATTGTAACAGGTCTGGAATCGGGATCGCTTACTTTATCAATCAAACCCTATCATATTCATGATGGAATTAGACGTGTTGTTGAAAATATTTTACCCAAAGCTAAACAGGCTGAAGTTGAAATATTAGCCGATGTCGATCCAGACATAGATGAAATCTTTGTTGACTCTCAAAGATTTGATTCTGTTTTAGTAAACTTAGTAGATAATGCTGTTAAATATAATAGACCCGGTGGTATTGTAAAAATAAGTGTTCGTAAAAATGAAACGCACCATATTATCTTTTTAGAAGATACAGGAATTGGAATACCAAATCATTCTCGTATCCGTGCCTTTGAACGCTTTTATCGTGTCGATAAATCACACAATCGTTTGGGCGGAGGTTCTGGTTTAGGGCTTGCCATTGTAAAACATGTTGTTCAAGCTCATGGTGGTACGATTTCTTTACGAAGTGAAGTCGGTGTAGGAAGTGTTTTTACAATTATGTTACCTATTAATCCAAGTAAAAAGAAAATTGATTTGCTCACATCTTTTTAAAATAAAATTTTTCAAGATCATAATGACAATATTTTTAAATCAGAAGTTCATTTTACATTTTTTTAGGTATTTTGTTATTTTAAGAAAACATTGACTCATATCTTAGTTTTTGATATTGTTCGATAAATTTAATATTAAGATGTTACTTAAAGAGTAAAGGTGACAAATATGGATCAAGACGATAAAAATTCTTCAGCCAATATAAACAGACGAGACTTTGTTTTAAAAACAGTTGTGGCAACGGGATATGCTTTAGCTGTTACTCCTGTTGCTTTTTCTGTCATAAGTACAGATTCCGATGGAATTGAAGTCAGTGATATCCAAATTCCTGTTGGAAAATCAAAAATTCCTGGATATTTGGCAATGCCAAAAGGAAATGGTCCTTTTCCTGTTTTATTAATTTGTCATGAAATATTTGGAGTGCATGAACATATTAAAGATTTATGCCGTAGGTTTGCAAAACTTGGATTTTACGTCATTGCTCCTAATTTATTTTTTAGACAAGGTGATGTAACAAAAATAAAAGATATTCCAGATATTATTTCTAAAGTAGTTTCAAAAGTAACAAATAAACAAGTAAACATGGATCTTGATGCTACGGTTAAATTTGCAAAATTAAATAAAAAATCAGATATATCAAAATTAAATGTAACTGGATTTTGTTGGGGTGGAAAAACAACTTGGCTTTATGCAGCACATAACCCAAATATAAAATCGGCAATTGCTTGGTATGGACCTCTTGTTGGAAATCCAACTGATAAAATGGAATTTCCAGTTGATATTGCAGCTACATTAAAAGTTCCTGTGTTAGGGCTTTATGGTGGTAAAGATGCTCGTATTACGCAAGAACATGTAGATCAAATGCAAAAAGCTCTTGATAAAGGGAAAAGTGGTTCTAAAATTATAGTTTATCCCGATGCAGAGCACGGATTTTTTGCGGATTATAGACCAAGTTATAATAAAATGGCAGCAGATGAAGGCATTCGTGAAATGTTAAATTGGATAAAAAGTCATTAATAAATTAATTAAAGAAAAATGCCAAACTAAAAAAACTCTCTTATTATATTATGTTCATTAAAGTCTTATTCAAGTGAGATAGATAAAAAGTCAACAAGCGTTAATAAGATTTTTTGTTCATCAATTTTTTTTTTACACAGTAAGTTGTTTTTTTGTATCGTTTTTTATATCATCAATTTGTTTTAAAATTTATTATATATAGCGCAAGTGGGATTAAAATGATTCAAATAGGACAAAATAAAAAGTTATTTATAAGTCAAGCTGATAACTATGAAAATAAATTTGGTGAAGTCTTTCGTAGCTCTGCAATTTTTTGGGTTAAAAATAGTTCTCAAATTCATACTACCATTTCATTTAGCAACTATTGGAAATATAAAAATAATATTGATGTTAGTATTTTACTCAATCTAAGAAAACTTTCTGGTGAACTTATTTATCGAAAAAATATTGACTTTGAAGAAAATTTTGTTTGCAATTATTCTCCACCTGAAGATTTTGAAGGTTCGGTAGAAATTGAAGCATTTAGTATAAAAAATATGCGTATTCCATATGCTGCTATAATGGCAATATATGAATCAACCGAATCCATATCAATGGTTCATTCTTATGCAAGAGCATACTCTCAACATGAGATTGAAGAAAAAAGAACTATAACAATTGGTGAAGAGAGTTGCTGGACTCTGCGCGATAATTTAGACACAACGTCTTTTTCTGTAATTCATAATGGACCAAATCAACATGAGAGACAAATAATTAAATTAGCTGTACGAAACTTTTTAGGAAAAGAGCAAGTAACTCAAATTGAATTGCAACCTATGGCTCCTTTTGAAACAATAATTATTGAACCCAAAAATTATTTTGAAAACCTTATCAATTGGCTTGGTAATAAACCTGGAAATGCAAGAATAAGTTTTAAACTCAAAGATGGTTTCACTAGAATGCTTTGTGGTGTTAAAAAAAATGATGACAGCCAGATTCAACTCACTCATAGCAATTTTGATTATTCTAGTCATGAAACAGATAAAATTACGGATGGTATTTTAAGAGCCTATATGAGAACTCCAAATGTCAACGGAGATTTCAAACAAGAAATTGTAGTTTATCCTGATAATAGCTTTGGTGAGTATATTTCAAAAATTGATGAAAAAGAAAGAAAATTTTTGACTGGAGATATTCACAGAATGACTTTCGAAAACAATTTAGGAAAGAATGTCGAATTTTATAGAACTGACAATATTCTTCCCACACGAATAGTTACAGCATTAAGACTAAACTCTAATGAGTCTATTGTTCCAGCTGAATGTTCTTTAGGAATTACACATCACAAAAGGCCAAAAAAACACTTTCATTGGATGCTTGTATCAAAAAAATTTAAATCCCAAATTTGCTGGGCAGATTATCAAGAAATTTATGGAGGATGTCCAGAGGATGCTGATTTTGTTTTGAAGCTATATACTCCTGAAAGTACTGAAGAAATTACTAAAAAATTTAAAAAATTCGAATTACCAAATAGCAATTTAATAGAGTTATGTAATATATTTGATGATACTTATTTAACAGATAATTTTTGTTACCTTTCAATATGGTGTTCATATGGCGGCTTAATGATTTTTTCAACAATGGAAAAATGTAATTCAATTACAATAGAACATTCATTTTAAAATAAAACTATTAAAATAATCTTTCTTTTTTAAAACAGGATTGTTTGAAACGTTTCAAATTATAAGTAATAATTTAACTTAAACATTTATTTATATTTTTTAAAATAAATTCTGAAATAAAAATAATTTGGTTGGTAAATAATTAATAAATTTCATTGATTTATTTTAATACCGTCCAATTTAATAATTTAAAATTTTTTTCTAATTTTTTCTTAAAAATCTTTTTATGTTTTTCTTTAGGACATATAATATAACGCTTCTGAGATTTAAGTAACATGGGAAGATCAGCAATATGATCGCTCCAAGCACTGTGCCAAATGATATTCTCACCAAGAGCTTCGTGAATCCGTTTTATTTTTTCTTTTTCATAACAATTTTTCGATTTTAAAATAACCCCTCCCGCATAAAACGTGAGTTTACTTCCTATAATCAATTTAAAATGGGAGTATTTGCCATGGAGCATTCCTCTGACCCAGGTTTGCCCAGATGCGGTAACAACAACAATTTCAACACCTTCTTGTTTCAGTTTTTCAAAAGTTTCGACAGCTTCCTGAAACCAAAGAGAATTGCTTTCTGTTGCTAATATATTTCTTAAAAAGCGTGCGCATTCTCTTTTTTCTTTTCCTACGGTTAAACTCCATAAAATTAAGGATTTCGCTAATGTTTTATCTAGTTTAAATAGCCCTGTAAGAATTAAAAAAGGGGAAATAATAAGGAGCAAAAGAATTCTTAAGGGTTCGCTCTTGAGTATCTTTTTTAGAAGTGTGAGGAATGAATCTTGGCATATGAGGGTGCCGTCGAAATCAAAAAAGGCATAACGTGGGGTTTGCATAAAGTCTCCCGTTTTTAAATACCTACATGTCTTATAGGTTTGAATTCTTATTTAGTTCTTAATCATAGGAAAAGTCAAAATTAGGGTAATAAAATGGAATTTGATATTAGTCAGAAAAAATACGGTAATTTTGTAGTGATAGCAGCAACAGGGCTGTTTTTAACGTATCAAATTCCTGAAAAATTTTTAGATATGAAATTAGGTAAACTTTGCCTTGTTCCTATGCGACAAGGGAAATCGGTGAAAACATTTGTAGCCTTATTTCTTGAATTTACTGAAAAGCCTCATTTTCCTTGCCAAGAAATCATTAGTTATGTTCCTTTTACAAATCAGGTTCCAGAAGTTTTAATTTCAATTATGAAATGGGTTGCCGAGTATTATTTATTTCCATTTGAGCGGGTATTGCCAAATATTGCACCAAAATTTGTTTGGAATGTAGAAAAGCATTCTGTCTTGTTTAAAAGATTGTCTAAATTTTTTCATATCGATGATAAAAATCAATATTATATCAATCAAGAAAACAATAAAAAAGGGATTAAAGGCGAGACAATTTTACCCTTAAGGGAACAAATTGATTTATCGAGTGAACAAGAAAATGTTTATCATCAAATTTTATTAAAACCAAACTCTGTTTGTTTGTTACATGGTGTTACGGGATCTGGTAAAACAGAAATTTATTTAAAAATTGCGCAAAATGTAATACAAAATAAAAAAACAGTGCTCATTCTTGTTCCTGAAATTGCATTAACACCTCAAATGAGCTCGCGATTTCGTGCTGTATTTCAAAATGATTTAGCAATTTTGCATTCGGGATTAACATCAAATGAATATGAAAAAGAATGGTTTAAAATTCATTTAGGATTTGTAAAAATTGTGCTTGGTGTTAGAACTTCTATTTTTACTTTACTTGAAAATATCGGATTGATTATTGTAGATGAAGAACATGATGGAAGTTATAAATCACAAGATCTTCCGCCTTATCAAGCAAGAGACATTGCCGTTTTGCGTGCAAAAAAAGAAAAAGCCTTATGTATATTAGGTTCGGCAACTCCTTCTGTGGAGACAATGTATAATGCTTTGCAAGGAAAGTATGAATACTTTAAACTTGAAAATAAATATTCAAATAATACCGTTGATAGTATTATTATTGATAGCAAAAAAAATATGAATTTACCTTCAAAGTTAAAAGAAGGAAATTATCCTTTAAAGTCAACACAAATATCATTTCAAAATGATAGTATTTCATCCGAAGTTTGTTCTCTTTTAAAGGAGAAAAAAGACAAGGGTGAACAGAGTATCGTTATTATTAATAGAAGAGGTTATATTAATTTTGCTATTTGTGCTGAATGTACTTCGCCCTTAAAATGTCCCAGATGTTCTGTTACAACAACGTTACATCAAAATGGTTCCATAGAAATTTGTCACTATTGTGGATACCGAGAAAATAAAAGAAAAAATTGTCCAACATGTCATTCGACTCATTTTTTATTAAAAGGGATTGGCACTCAAAATATAGAAGAACAAATTCAAACCTTAATACCAAATTTAAAAATAGATAGACTAGATAGAGATGTCCTAACAAGTAACACAAAATTAAATGAAATTATAGAAAATTTTCGTATTGGAAAAACAGATTGTTTAGTAGGAACTCAAATGCTTGCTAAAGGACATGATTTTCCTAAAGTAACATTGGTAGTCATTCTTCATGTTGAAGACTCTTTATTTTTACCAGATTTTAGAGCATCTGAAAGAACTTTTCAATTATTAACTCAAGCTATGGGGCGAGCGGGAAGAGGAGAAAAAAAAGGAACGGTGGTTTTACAATCTTTAATTATTGGGCATCCTGTTATAGAAATGTCTTTAAATAATAAAGTAGATGATTTTATGAATAGAGAAATATCATTAAGAAAAATTGGGTTTCATCCGCCATTCTCAAGACAAATATTATTTGAAATAAGACATCGAAACAAAGAAAAAGCTTTAACTTTATCTAATAAACTTAAAGAATATTTAGTTTCGCATTGGAAATTAAATCAATTTAATCCATTAAAAGTAAGGCTTGCAGGCCCATATTCTGCAACAATTGAAAAAATACGAGATGAATTTCGAATGCAGCTTTGTATTAGCAGTTCGCGGGATTATCATCCTTTTATTCTTTTTCCAAAAGAAATATCTCATGACAAAGAATTGATATCTTGTTTGCGTATTGATGTAGATCCTTACTCTTTTCTTTAGAATATGAAAAAAAATTTCCGATACTGAGAAGAGTAAAATTTTCGTTTTTTTGAGATAAATGAAGGATATGAAATGCCTCAAGCTTCTGAAAATAGTAAAAATTCAGAAAAAGTTTGTGTTTTAATCATTGAAGAAAAAGCGGATCTTCGTACTTTTTTTATGGGTGTTTTAACAAAAACGGGAAATTATGAAGTAAAAAATGCGGCTTCACCAGTAGAAGCATTAGAGATTCTTGGTAAAGAAGCAAATACAATTCAAATTATCTTATTTGACTGGAATATGAAAGAAATGCCAGGTCATGTCTTTTCCCAAAAGATAAAAAATGAAGTCAATTATGATCATATTGAGTTGGTTGTTTGTTCAGCCGCATTTTCTCCGCAAGATTCTTTTTTAATGAGTGAAATTGATATTTATTATACTATGCCAAAAGTTGTAAATGCATCCGAGTTTTTATTAAAAATGGAAGAAGTTCGTTCCGAATTTAAGAATACACAAGCAATTTCAGCAAAACTAAAAGATTTAAAACATTTAATCCATGAATCAGATATAAAATCCATTGACACCCTTTTTTCAAACTCAGATGTAGAAAAAGAAATTACAAATAATTCGAAATATACTTATTTAGGCGGTGAGGTTCGTATTTTAAAGAAAAAATACGAGGAAGCTGTCGATTTTTTAAAAAATCATCTCGATAAAAATCGTGAAAATAAACAAAATGAAAATTTAAAGACATTAAGTACTCTTGGAAAAGCACTTTGTTTAGTTGGCAAGTTTGAAGAAGCTTCCATGATTTATGAAAAATTAGAATCGAAAAGTCCAAATAATTTAGGTCATAAAATTATGCTAGGAGATGCTTTATTGGGTTTAGATGATATCAATGGTGCTGAAAATAAATTCAATGAAGTATTAAATAAAGATCCTTCAAATACAGGAGCTTTAGTTGGGATGATGAAGTCCAATTCAGTTAATGGAAATTTTGATCAGGCTAAGTCATTTTTTGAAAAAATTGAAGGAAACTTTGAAAGCAAATCATTAGCAAGTTTTTTTAATAATAGAGGTGTCGCTTTAGTTAAAAAAGGAAAAGTGGAAGAAGCAATTTTATTTTATGAAAATGCTCTACAATTCTTCGATAAATTTAAAGCCCATGTTTATTTTAATCTTGGGATGGCATACTATCGATCCGGTAACATTTCTAGTGCTGTAAGCTGTTTTCAGGCTGCAATGGCTCAAGATACGAAGTTACTTGAAGAAAAAAATATATTGAAGGAGTTGCGAGAAAAAGGTGTTGAAAAATTTACTGCCGATTACAACGAGAATCTTAAATCAAGAAAAAAATAAAAACTTATTTGTTCTATTCCTTTTTTGTCTTTTCACAATTGCGATATCATGGCTCATTCAATTTAAAGTTTATTCTGATGTTTCAAATGGAAAAACATTATATATTTTAATTTCTTTATTAATGATTTCTTGGTTTCCTTTTTTAATTTCTATATTTTTAATAAAAATATTTAGACTATCTTTTGATATGTTACTATTAATCCCAATGCTCAGTAGGAAATTAACTTGGGGGATATTAATTCCATTATTAGCAGCTGCAGTTGGAATTAAATTGAGTCTTAACATGTCTCAAATAAACTTAATTTCTCCAGATAGCCCTATTTTTCTTTCTGGAGATACAATATTCTCTGCCTTAAATTTATCCTTATCTGGCTATATTCCCATCATTCTTTTTTGTGTTGTTGTTTCGTTAGGCACAGAGTTGTCTTTCAGGTCTTTTGTTGTTGAGTTAATGAATAAAGTAAAAATTAAAAATTCTTGGCTATTTGCAGGATTGATTCAATTTATTGCTTTTGTTCCTTTTTTGTGGTTTGGTTACTTTGGTGGTGGTGAAAGAAACATATTGTATATTATATTTTGGCTTGTCTTATTTCTGAGTCTATCTGGATTTTATGTTTGGCTTTCAATTTTACCAGCCTTTGATCCGAAAGAGGCGAAATTAAAAAAGCTTAAAATTGATGCAAAAAGATCTCTTATCCTTCCCATAATTTCATCTTGTTTATATCTAAATATTTATTATGTAGTTGCTGCAAGGACATTAGTAGAAAATGGAAATTTGTGGATGTCTGGTCCTGCAAATGTTATAACTGTCGTGATATACTTCATCATAACTATTTTTTTGCTCATGACGAAAAGGTTGAAATACTAATATGCCTGGGTACCAAAAAAAAATTTCTGCTTCTTTTTTTTCTCTTACGAATCTTTTTTCAGAGAAATCAAATTCATCTGAGAAAATACTCCAAAAGACAATAAATAAACAAAGATCGCTCTCTTGGATATTTTTTTTAGTATTTAAAAAAAATATCTTTTTAGCTTCTTTTATACAGATTATTTTGATATCTTTAGCTTTAATATCTCCGTTTATTATAAAACATTATCTCGAATTTTTTTTAGTACCAAGTTTTGCTGAAGTAAATAAAAAACTTTTTTTGTCATCATTATATTTTTTTGCATTTGTTGCTTTATTTCTTTTTATTTCTTATTTAAAGAAGCAGCTTTTTATAAATTGGAAAAGAGAAATTGAATATCAATCCTTAAATATTATGTCACATATATGTTGTTACTCTTCAAAAGATCAAAATAATATTATGCTAAATAAATTTAGTGATGAAGAAGGTAACTTTTTTTCATATAAGTTTATTGATCTTCCAAATGTTTTATCATTGTTATTTAGTATACCTGCCTTAATTGTCTCTTTCATTTTTATTTATGTTTTAATGGACAAGCTTTTTTTTATACCAATCTCAATTCTTATGATTATGTTTTTCTTGCAAATTCAAAATCAAATTTTTGTTTCAAGAACTATGAAAAAAGTTTTATTTTTTCTAGAATCAAGAAGTCTTTTATTAAAAAAGATATTTTTATATGGGAATAGAGTTCATTTATTAGCAATGGAATCTTTCTTTTTAAGAAAAATAAATTTATTACAACAAAATAGTAAAAACATAACATTAAATATTATAAATCGAATTTCGGCTTCACGAGTGATTTTTTATTATTCTTGTTTTGTATTAGCAATTCCAAGTATTGCTTTTTATATTTATGCACATCCAAATGCACCTTTAACATCAATTGCAACTCTTTTGGTATTTTTTATATTAGCGGCTCATTTTTATGCAAATATCTTATTATTTTCTTCACGTATTATAGAGTTAAAAAATAATTATAAGTTATTGAACTCTAACGTGACTCTAGTTAAAAGTAACGAAATAGAAGTTACTCAAGAAGTAAATGAAGAATTTAATGATTTTGAAGATTTTGTAAATATAAATAAAAAAGTGGTGAAGCAAGAAAAAATTTGGTTTCATAAAGCATCCTTTATGAATGGAAAGACGATCCATCTTTATAATATTTCATTTGAACATAGGCAGGGAAACATAACCGCTATAGTTGGGCAACCCAATTCTGGAAAGTCCTCTTTCTTAGCTGCATGTGCAGGTGAACTAAAGTTAATTAGTGGAGAAAAAAAATTACCAAATCAATTTGAAATATTGCCTCAAGACATCTCTTTATTTGATGGAACTTTAAGAGAAAATATTATTTTAAGTAAAGAATTTGAAGGTAGAAGATATATCGAATCGGTAAGGGCCAGTTTTCTGGAAGAAGAATTAAATTTTTTAGAGGATGGAGATGAAACTTATTTAGATACAAAAGAAAATACATTTAGTGAAAGTTTTTTAAGAAAAATAGCGATTGCTCGTATTTTATATGCAAAATCTGAATTTTATTTTTTAGATGAACCATTTCAAAATTTATCTCAACCAGAGATATCCCATATCTTTAATGAAGGATTTTTAAAATTATTACATGGTTTAAATCGTGTCATTGTTACTGAAAAATTAGAAATAGCTTCTCTTTGTGACCATATTGTAGTTATGAGAGATGGTATGATTGTGGAACAGGGAAGTCATAAAGTTCTTATAGAAAAAGCGGGTGTTTATGCAAGACTTCATTATGCTGCTGCAGATTCTAGGCAATTTGGCTTAACTCAAAATCAGTCTAAAATGAAAATAAAATCTAATATCATTTCAACTCAGGAAAAAAATAAATATTATGATTTTAGCTTTTATGATAAATCAAATGAAATAAAATATATTCGACAAATTTTTAGCTCTACAAAATTCTTTTTTCAATCCTATTTTAAAAATAAAAATTCATATTTAAGTTTTGGTATTATTCTTTTGTCGCAAATTTTTATGTGTTTAGGGTTTTACTCCTTATTTTCTCATACTCTTGCAGAGAAATATTCAAAAAATATTCAAATTATGATGTTTGTTTCGAGTACTTTAATATCATTAGGACTTTTTTATCTGTTTCATATAAAAAATGCAATGATAAATTTACTTTTTGGCACTTCAATTGAAAATAAAGTGTATAATGTTTTAATTAAAAAATATAAAGACGATCATTCTTTTACGGCAAAATATTTAGATAATTTTTCGAAAGCGAAAGATGTTTTGTTTGCCTCTCTTACTTCACTCATTGTTCGTTTTTCCTATCTTGTGGCAGGATTCATTTTAATTTCTATTGCGAATGCATCTGCATTATTATTATTAGTGGCTTTTATTATTTTTACATTTGTGTTTGTGTTAATAAAAAAAGGTTCTTATTTAAGAGCTTATTTTGAAATGCAATCTGAAAAAAATAAGTTAGCTAAGTTAACATTTCACTATACTAAATCATTAAAAATTTCTAATTCATTTTTATTTAGAGAATATTTATATAAAAAGCATGAGAATGAAATAAATGAACTAGATGAAAAAACAAGAGAAAAAGATAAATATATCATTCAATTTTTAAAATTTATAAATTTATCTCTTGTATTTATTGTAGCATTGTCAGTTGCATATTATGTCATTAATATTGAAAAAATGTTTATTGGAACAGTAATAATGGCTTTTTTATCTGTTATTTTCTTTTTTCAAGCTTTTGTTAATATTGAAGAGGATTTCAAAAAATTTATTAAATGTATTCCTTATTTTGAAGATTTAATGCGCACATCTATTCATTATGATGATATTGAAAATCAATCGTGCTCTACTTCAAATTATTGGCCTCAAAAAGGTTCCTTGCGAGTTATGTCTTTGACCGTTTCTTCTTCTTTAGAATACCCTAATCCAATATATAATTTAGATCTTTTTATACCGCATGGGGCAAGATTTGGATTTATAACAGATAAAGGTCAAAATAAAACATCTACTTTTTTTGCAAGTTTACTTTTATTTGTCCCGTTTGATTCAGGAACAATTATAATTGATGATGAGGATATTTTAAAATTAAATCCAATTGATCTTAGAGATAAATATACTTACATATCTATGAATTCATTATTTCCTTTTCTTACCATTCGAGAAAATTTAGATCCCACGGAGCAATTTGATGATTCTGAAATTTGGTCCGTATTAAATAGAGTTGGTATTGCTCAATCAGTAGCCGTTTTAAGAAATGGTTTAAATACAAAAGTCGATGATCTTCCTAAACAAATGCTGTGGTCCGGTGAAATTTTATTTTTCTCTTTTGCAAGAGCTATTTTATTTTCTAATAAAATATTACTTGTAGATAATTTAATTTTACCTGAAGAAATGGAATTAAGAATTATCGATCTTTTATCAACAGAATTCAAAGACGTAACAGTTATTTTTTCAATACATTTGAAATCAAAACTTCTTTCTATTTGCGATGATGTAGCACGTTTTGATAAAGGAATTTTACGGAGAGCTGCAATTGAAAAATTGAATTATGCAATTATAAATTCACAAGTAGATATTTCAGAACTGACAAAGTAAACAGAGATTAAAATGTTTTTTTGAAAGTAATTTAAGATTTAATTCTATCCCCAAAAATAGCAGTACCCATTCTTAACATAGTGCTTCCACATTCAATAGCCAATTCATAATCAGAGCTCATTCCTAATGAAATAATTGGTTTTTGATTGATTGGATTATTATAATAAAGATTCCATAATTTATTTGAATTTTCAACGAAATTAAAATACAAATCTTTTCTTTTAAGATAATCTATTTCAGCTGGGCCAATACCCATAAATCCTTTCAGTGAAAGTTTTTTACTTTGTGAAATAAAGTCTAAAAGTTCATTTGTTTTTTCAATTTGTATTCCCGATTTATTTAAATCATTCATATCTATTTGTAATTGAATTAATATATTTAATTTCAAATCGAGTTGTGATTTTTTTTCGATTTCTTTTGCTAAAGATAAACTATCGAGTGATTGTAAGCAGTGAACTTTGTCATTAATAAATTTGGCTTTATTATTTTGAATGTGTCCAATAATATGCCATTTTAGATCAGATAATATTGGTGATAAAAAATCGCTTTTCTTTTGCCATTCTTGTATATAATTTTCTCCGAAATGAGTTAAACCATTCGAATAAGCTTCTTGAATTTTATTCGCTTCATGAAATTTGCTTACGGCAATGAGTTCAATATCTGTTGGCTTTCGCTTGTATTTAATGCACAATAAATTTATTTTATTTTTTATATCCATGATATTGTTTTTTAAAAATTCTGACATTTTTAAAGCCTTATTTAAATATTTTGCATTACTTTATTGATCAAATGAACTAAAAGATTCGACACCAGCAAAATATTTAAGATCCATTAATACTTCACTTAATGGCAATCCCATTACATTTGTATAGCTTCCATTAATACTATGTATAAATCCCATTGCTTTTCCTTGAATCCCATAAGCGCCTGACTTATCAAATGGTTCTTTTGTTTTAATATAAGAATTAATTTCATTTTCGGATAGAACACGGAATGTAACAAATGTTTCGACAATTCTTGAGATGAGTTCTTTATTATTTTGAAAAATACAATAACTACTTAACACTAAATGAGTGTTGCCAGATAAATTTTGGAGCATTTCACGTGCTTGATTTTCATTTAAGGGTTTTTCAAGTATTTTATCTTCTTTAGTAACGACAATCGTATCTGCGCTTAAAATAAATTCATCTTGATTATATTTTTTACAAACAGCTAGGCCTTTTTCTTTTGCATTACGTTGTACATATTCATGGCCTCCTTCATTTATTTTTGGTTTTTCGTCAATATTTGCAACATTTATTTCAAATGGGATCCCACTGGCTTGAAACATTTCTTTTCTTCTCGGTGAGCTACTTGCGAGGATAATTTTTTTATTTTCTTTGCTTATCATAAAATACCGCCAAATCCTTAACTCTAAAAAAGTACATACGCAGTTATTGCGTTTAAAATAACAATATATGGCATAACTCATTTTATACCAATAAGATGCTTTTACGGGGGATAGAGTGTTTCAAGGCAAACGATTTGCTTCTATTCTTACACCTGAACAGACAGATTCAGGATTAGCGGAAGAGTTGAAAAATGAAGCAACTGAATTATACGAGAGATTAGCGGCTCTTTGTCAGGGGTTTCAAGAACATCTCATCGCAAATGAAGAGGTTCCTTTAGAAGAAAGTCAAGAGTTATTCAGAACTCTTCATACTTTAAAAGGACTATCCCAAATGGCAAATCTCACTGAGATGGTTGCCATGGCACATGCCGTTGAGGATTATATTGAATTTGTCCGTTCTGAAAAAGTAAAACTCGTTAAAGAAGTAATTGAACTCGTCTCCGATGCGCAAAATGTGTTTGAACAAGTTTATAAAGCCTATCCAAAGCCGATCGATCCTGATGTCTTGATGGAAGCGGAAAGAATTGTACATGAATTTCACGCAAAATCCGATTTTGTAAAAAATGGAGGAGCTCCTTCTGATGCAGCGCCCGCAGAGGCGGCTGCTTCCGAACCCGCTGCAGAAGGTGCCGGAACGGTTTCAAACTCAAACGTTGTAAGTGAAGAAGAAAATGCGTCTTTTAATAAATTCACAACTCGAGTAGAAAAACTTTTTGCCATATTTTTTAATGACGCCAAATATAAAACATTAGAAGAATTAAAAGCAGGTCCACAGGTTGATAATATTTCAAGAGTTGGTGATTTTGTTCTTTATAGAGCCTCTCCTACTGGGTCTTTAATTATTTTCGCAGCTGAACTCGAAGCTTCTACCTTAAAGGGTGTTGTGGAAGCTGATGTCGTCGAACTAGATAAAAAAGATCCCAATTGTTTGAAAAAAATTGGTCCTCCTTGGGATGCTCTTGTTTTTTCTGCAGCAGGTGGTAGCGCAACTTCCTCTGCCCCAGCAGCTACAGAAGCCCCTGCCGCCGCCGCTGCTCCTGCAGCAGATCCTCATGCGGGAGGTGGTGCTGAAGAAGAACCAGAAGAAGATTTTGATACGAAAAATTTAGCAGGTGGGGATGGATTTGAAAAACCGGATCTCGATCCTGAAATGTTGCAAGACTTTCTTTCTAATGCAGATGATTTAATCGAGAATTTAAGTCAATCTATGCTTGATCTAGAAGGGAATCCTGAAAGTAAAGATGCGGTTGAAAGTATCTTTAGAAATGCTCACACGATTAAAGGAACATCGGGGATGTTCGGCTTTCGTGCGATTGAAAAATTAACCCATAAAATGGAAAATTTATTTGATCGTATTCGTAAGGGAACACTTACTGTTACCCCTGCATTAATGGACGGACTTTTTTTTGGTCTTGATCGTATTCGCAGTATGTTTGAAGCCATCAAAAAAAATCAATCTTCAGAACAACCCATCAATGATGCTCTTACAAAACTTCGTATCGGTTCCATGGCTGGAGGCGCTAAAAAAGCAGGAGGAGCCGCACCAGTTGCAGCGCCTCCCTCTGCTTCTGCCCCCCCAGCTGCCGCGGCCGCTCCTCCAGCAGCACCGTCTCCTGCCGCAGCTGCTCCCCCTGCCGCCGCTGCTCCCCCTGCCGCCGCTGCTCCCCCTGCCGCCGCCGCACCAGCTGCAGCAGCTAAACCTGCAGATAAGAAAAAACCAGATGAGAAAAAAGCAGATGAGGCGGGCGGCACAATTCGTGTTGACTTAAAAAGATTGGATAGTCTTGTTAACTTAGTTGGTGAACTTGTAATAGATAGAACAAGATTTGCAAGAATAGAAGAAGAATTAAGAGGGAATGGAAATAGTGAACTTGGTCATTCCATGAGTGAAAGTGTTTTATTATTTGGACGTCATATGAATGAAGTTCAAAGCATTATTATGAAAATTCGAATGGTTCCAGTTGGGAATGCATTTTATAAGTTTACAAGAGTTGTTCGCGATTTATGTAGGCAAATTGGTAAGGAAATTGATTTGCATATCATTGGTGGTGAAACGGAACTTGATAAAACTTTAGTGGAAGAAATTGGAGATCCTTTAGTACATTTAATTCGTAATAGTGTTGACCATGGTGTTGAACTCCCAGATGACAGAGAAAAAATAGGAAAGAGTAGAAAAGGAAATATTCATTTAAAAGCAAGTCAAGATGGAAATATGATTGTCATTACCATTCAAGATGATGGTAAAGGTTTGCAAATTGATAAAATTAGAGCAAAAGCGATAGAGCGTGGTTTGGTCAAAGAGAATGACCACATGACGAATAAAGAAATATTTTCTTTAATTTTTGAATCTGGTTTTTCCACAGCAGAAAAGGTAACAAACATTTCTGGCCGTGGTGTTGGTATGGATGTTGTTAAGAAAAGTATTGTTAAGTTAAAAGGAATTATTGAACTTGATAGTGAATTAGGTAAAGGAACAACAACAACAATTAAACTTCCTTTGACTTTGGCTATTATTCCTAGTCTTATGGTTGAAACAAAAGGTGAGAGTTACGCAATTCCACTTGTAAATGTAATAGAAAGTATTCGGATACGTCCTGAAGATGTTCAGAAAATGGGTAGTGCTGACTTTGTTAAGTTAAGGGATCGAGTATTACCTTTATTAAAGTTAGCAGATGTTTTTGATCTTCATGCCATGAGTGATTTATTATGGTATTCTGTAAATGACATTCAGAGAATAAAACATCACGATGAAAATGATGGTGCCGAAAAAGCAGCAAATCCTTCTCGACCTTCTACAGAGTCACAACAAGTTCAGCCAGCAGCTAATACACCTCATAATGGAGAAGGAAAAACAACTTCTGGTGGTCATAATTTTTCATTTCGAGTGAGGCATACAAAGCCGAGAATTATTTTTGTTGTTGTTGGTGTTGGAGAAAAAAGAGTTGGTGTTGTTGTGGATCAATTACAAGGACAACAAGAAATTGTGATTAAGTCTTTAGGCAGGTTAATGGGTAAAAGAAGAGGAGTCGCTGGTGGTTGTGTCTTAGGTAACGGTCGTGTTGCACTTGTGCTTGATGTTGGCGAGATAATAGACGATTTTTCACAATCAAAATCGGGGTATCCAAATCGTGCTGCAGTACCAAATTAAAAAAATATATTTTTTATCTGGTGACGGAGCTGCCACTCAGGTTCAGTTACCTTATCAAGATGATACTTCCAATGCCAATGGTTACATTAATGATGTAACTGATGAAGGGGTGATTCAAACTCCAGGCATTCAATACATTGGTTTCAAATTACACAAAGAAGAATTTTTATTACCAATGTCACTTGTTCGAGAAATTATCATGTTAACTACGATTACTTTCGTACCTGGCGCTAAATTTTTAATGGAAGGTATCATTGCTCTTCGTGGTGAAATTATGCCTGTTTTAAATTTAAGACGTTTTTTAAAGTTTGAAAGAGGTAAGGCAGATTCTACGACACGGGTTATTATTTTACAATGTGAATATGGTGGTTTTGGTGTTATTGTCGATGATATTACCGAATTTGTAAGGTTACAACCGACAGAAGTTGAATCTATTCCCCAAAACTTTTTTCCAGCTGAATATCGGATATTAGCTGGGGTATCTAGAGTTGGAGATAGAATTCGTGGTATTATCGATCTTGAAAAAATTGTTGCTGAAATGACTTTCGATCTAAAAGAGGAATCTGAAAATGGTGAAGAAGAATCTTCTTCAGATCATTAAAATAATTTTGTTGTTAACACTTGTTTTTTCATGTGAAAAAAAAACTAGGATTGTTGAAATCAAACTCCTTATTCTTACACCAAATAATTATTATGATTTTCCGGTAGTACTTTCAGGGAAAATATATGATGTAGGACCAGGTGGTTTATGGTTTATTTTAGAAGATAAAACGGGATATATTCAAGTAACAACAGAAAATATTACAAGTAGCATTCAATGTATTCAAAAGGGAAATCAAATTTCTATTTTAGGAAAATTATTGCAATTTAAAGGCCATAAATATTTTTCTTACTCATCAATGCTGAGGTGTGGTAATTGAAAATATTCATATTCATATTAACTATTTTATTTACATTGTCTTGTAGCAAAAATTCTTCAAAAGAGGGTAAGCAGTATTTTATATTTTTAGGAATTCCAAATAAAGGTGTTACTTTATATAAAGTTACAAAAAATAATAGCAATAAAAAAATTTATTATCCTTTAATGAGATTATCAACGAATACAAAAATATTATTACCCATTGGAACCTATTTATTAGCAAATGAATGTAGTTCATATGAATTTTTTAATGATGGTGCAAAAGAACAAAAAGTTGTTTTAAGTAAAGTGAGTTTGCAATTTCATAATAAAAATAAGAATGATTCAAATTCTAATCCTATAAATGGAACTGATAATAATTTTCGTTTTGAAAATTTAGTTGGAAATACTTATAATAGTTTTTGTTATGATCCGTTAGATGGTCAAGAACATTGGTTTACCAATAAATCAGAATTTGATATTTTGCCTGGGAAAAATGTAATTTCCATATCAGGAAGAGATATTGAACTCAATCTTCAACCTTCATTATTCTCAGATAAAAAAATTTCTTTATGGCCTTTAACTCTTTCTTCACCAATAAATACAGATTCTAGTAAATATTTTTCGCTTCCATTAGATTTATCTCCTAAAGAAAAAAAATTCGTTATTTCATCTCCAGTTAATGGAACAATATGGTTGCAAAGAGGAAGATATCAAATTGAAGTGAATGGAAGTAAAAAAATAATAAACATAAAAGATTTTTCAAATTATGAAATAAAGCTTGGCGTGATTAGAATTGTTTCTCCTAAAAACTTTCCTATTGAAGAAAGATTAAAAGCAGGAGGACAACCTATATTTGCTTATATCAATGAAAAAGTTTTATTTCGATTAAATACAGATTATCCCGTTTTTCCAGGAAAATATAGAGTTACTTTAGAAGGTACTGAAATTGAAAAATATGTGGATGTATCCGAAAATCAAGTAAGTGAAGTAAAAACAAGGGGAGCATTAGTGATATCTCCTCCTTGTTTAGAAAAATATGATAAATGTCATCCTCCTTCGCGGATTACAATTCATATCAATCGAATGCCTTTTGTTCTTATGACAGTTATGACGGATATGCCTTTTCTTGTATTTGATCAAAAGTATGAATATGGAATTGAAGGAATTAAAGGAATATTTAAAAATTTAAATGCTTCTGAAGATTCTGTTAAAACAGATAAATTAGGTCGAGTTAAAATTAAATGGGAAATTCGTTATACTTCGGGAAATATTAAGACTGATTTTGTTAGATTTGAAGCTAAAAATGGAAATGTATTTGGCAAATCGATTGATCTCATGTTTTTTAAACCAGATGAAATTTACCTTCCTGAAGGAGATTTTTGGCTTAGTTATTTTGTAGGAGATCAAAATTTAGTTTTACCAAAAACGAAATTTGACCTTTCCTTAGCAGGAGGAGCAACAAAGGAAATTGTTGTTCCGATATATACACAAAAAGCTCCTGATGGTCAGTTATCAGAGAAAAATAAAGATAGTTCTGCATTTTCAACAAAAACAACATTATCTCCTATCAAAGATTAAATAAAATCTTTTTTTTATGGAAAAAGAATGTTAATTAAAATTGTAAATATTTTATTGATGATTTGAGGGTCTATGAAATTTGACAATATTTTAAAGGAAATGTTTTCTAGGGTTATTTTTCAGCTTTACAAAGATTACGATCATATTTGTTATCAATATAAAATAAAACTAAAGAAGCCATTGATTATTATTCAAGATTTATCAACAACATGGGGAACTTGGAATTCTCAAAATAAAATAATAACCCTTTCTTCTAAATTAATTTCTGATTACTCATGGGATATTGTTTTAAATATCTTAAAACATGAAATGGCTCATCAAATCGTTAGTGAAATATTTTTAGAAAATGAAAATCATGGGAACTATTTTCAAAAAGCTTGTGATCTTATAGCTGTTCCAAAAGAATATCGAAAATCAACATTAAATATGGATGATAAAATTTCGCATTGGAAAAACTCAAACTTCGAAGCTGAAGATCAAAATATTTTAAGAAAAGTAGAAAAATTATTGAGTTTAGCACAGTCAGCAAATGAAAATGAGTCTTTATTAGCAATGGAAAAAGTGCAAGAAATTTATTCTAAATATAATATCAAACGAATTCAAGAAAATATAAATTCGGAATATTGTACTTTAATTATAAATTTTAAAAAGAAAATCGTTCCAAGTACCTATATTTATATTTCTTCTTTAATTCAATCCCATTATTTTGTAAATGTGATATATTCCGATTTATATGATCCATTATCTGATGAATCTCATAAAATCATAGAAATAATTGGAACAAAACAGAATGTTTTAATGTCTGAATTTGTTTTTTATTTTTTAAAAGAACGTATAAATACGTTATGGGAAAATTATCAAAAAATGAATTCAGTCCCCAATCGATATAAATTATCCTACCAAAAAGGGATTTTAGATGGATTTCAAAATAAACTAAATAAAATTCAAAAAGATAAAACTAAAAACTTAAATTTGAATGAATTAAATAAAAATGAAATAACTCTTATTTTGCAAAATGAAGATTTAAAATTAAATTCTTATACCAAAAAATTATTTCCAAAATTAAGTAAAAAAGGGGCTACTTCAAATAAAGTTTATACTTCTTATTTTGATGAAGGAAAAAATGAAGGTAAAAAAATAAATTTAAATAAACCAATGAATGAAAGTTCTAATAAAAATTTTTTATTAGAATAATTGAATTTAATATTTGTTGTTTAATGGATTTGTAAAATCCCAGTTGCTGCAAGGTAATTTACTATAAGTATTTTCATAGTTTAAAAATTCAAAAGATTCGCTTGAGTAATTAAAAAAGGGATAAAAGGAAAATCCCCAAACTTTCATATTTAAATCATTATTTGTTTTTATAACTTTATAATAATAATCTAATCTTACAATTGAGGTCAAGTGAGTTGCTGGAAATTCTACGATATCAACACAAAAGGTATCGCCAGCAATTAAATTCATTTTATGTTCACTTCCTACATCCATTAATGATGAGCAGCCATATTTTGAACAAACCGTTCCTACAAAAACGGTTCCAAATACGAATTTAACATGAACTTGATTTAAAGATTCATTATGATTTGCGTAACAAAAGCTTTTGAAAAAATAAGAACATATTAGTATGAATATAAATTTTGTAATTAATTTTGTTTTTATGTTAAACATAAAATTCTTTCTTCTTTTTAATTTGTTAAAAATATTTTTTCATTAGAAAAATTAAATTCATAGCAAGATATATGGATGTCTGTTAATTTGTAATTTGTCATACGGATTGATTTAGAATAATTAAACCTTGGGGATTGAAACGAGCCCCAAAAATTTATTTCAGATAATTCATCTTCATCAATTACTTCAAATAAGAAGTCTTTATAATATCCCCAATAAAATGGATTGTATCCCGCATTTAAACTGACACAAATTTTATCTCCTAAAACAAGGCTAGTCTTAAAGCCTTTTGTTTGTAAGCAACCGTACTTTGTGCAAATAGTTTGTGATTGATTTATTATTGGATAAAAATTAACAATCACATTATTATCTTTAGAATTTTTACTGAATTGATCTGCATAAACAGAAAAACATATCATTACTGGAATAGATAATTTAATCATTATTTTATTTAATAATTTCATATAATATAAACTCATTTTAAATAATTATAGACTAGGTTTTTTCTAAAATAAATTATTAAATATTTCAAATTAGAATAGATTCATTAAAAAATTATTTTGTATTAGAAAAGTCAAATTCATAACAAGGTAGTTTACCCCAACTAACTTGATTTTTTACATATAAAATAGAGTCTGTTGTAAAATTAAAAGTTGGAGACCAAAATACGCCCCAAAAATTAATTTCAGATTGAACTTCCGGGTTAATCACGTCAAAAATAAATTCAGACCTTACTATACCATAAAAGGGATTTATTCCTCCGTTGATACTAACACACACTTTATCACCTTTAGAAAGGTCTAATAAAAATTTTCCTGTTACACCTTTAAGTCCTGAACAGCCATTTTTAGTGCAAACACTACCTAAAAATCCAGTTCCCCAAACAAAATTAACGGAAACATTTGTATCGTTTTCTGCTAAAGAATTTGGATTGTTGGAAATATTATTACTTGCTGTTGCAGATAAAGTTATTAATGAAAAAATGGGAAATATAACTCGTAAATTACTTAAAAAATTCATATTAAAAAACATCCTTTTGTAAAAACACCATAACCAAATGAATAACTATTCTTATTAATCAATATTATTTAAATAGTCAAAGTTTATTTATTCATAATCTATATAATTTTAAATATTAAAAAAGTATATTATGTAATATTTTACAAAATATACTTTATAAAAAATAATTTTTAACTGAACTGATCAATTTAGTTTGTAAAATCCCAGTTTGCACAAGGAAGAACTCCATTTGTATATTGATAATGAGCTAAATATGTACTACCTTCAGTAACTTTATAAATAGGATATTCAGGCTTATCCATATGAGAGGAAATAAAATCAATGCTATTGTTTCCGTCACTATTAATTTTAAAGAAATAGTCTAATCTGCTTGTACGATAAATAGTGCCATAATCATAAGATACACAAATGCTGTCACCTTTTTTTAATTTATCTACAAATTTTTGACCATCACCATTAATAGAATAATTACAACCATTTCTTGAGCAAACTGTAAAACGATCTGCTTTAAATCCAGCATTTAAATATAAAAATTGAAGAGAAAAGTTAGTATCATTTTGTTCAACATGAGATGCAAATGCTGAAATGCTTGTTAATGAGAAAAATGAAGCTAGTATTTTTTTATTTAATGACATTTAGAATTCCTTTTTAAAAATATTTAATCATATTGCTTTAATTATCGATTTTTAATTAAAATCGCAAGGGCTTTTGCCCCAAGTAACATTATTCATTGCATAAGATAAAGTTTCTGAAGAGAAATTAAATTTAGGATTCATAAATGTACCCCAAAAATTAATTTCAGAGGGTTCGTTATCTAATTTTACAAATTTATAATTAGATCTAATTACTCCGCCAGTATTAATTCCACCAATTACGCTTACACAAATAGAATCACCTTTTTTAGCACTTAAAACCTTTTGAGTAAATGCTCCTTGAGATGAATTACAATCGTTATTTAAGCAAACATTTGCTAAAAAAGCCGTTCCAAAAACAAAATTTACGGCAACATTATAATAATTCACTTCTGTATTATCATTTGTAATATTTGTTTCATTTGCAAAAGCGGAAACGCTTGTTAATGCTGAAATACAAGAAATCGCTAATAATTTATTTGATATTTTCATAATAAATACATCCTTTAATTAAAAAACCATAACCAAAAAAACAGTTATTCTTGTTGTGTCCTACCAATAAGTGCATTTTACAAACAAAATGAATGCTAGTAAATTTTTTATAGAGAGTGGTTTTTGATTTTATTGATGGTATCGAGATAATTCCAAGGCAACCAATCTTTTGGGTTTTGTTTCCAAAAGTTTTT